>ERZ761607.64-NODE-64-length-261477-cov-51.392622_pt1 | contig 261477 bp, 273 predicted proteins | sample MGYA00511164_ERZ761607 | MGnify/ENA primary metagenome ERZ761607 (study PRJEB28899, sample SAMN02445080) | bioreactor sludge metagenome | biome: EBPR sludge | place: Australia: Brisbane, Thorneside Wastewater Treatment Plant | collected 2011-06-22 ... | reverse complement strand
CCCTACTCCAACCCCTACTAGGACTCCAACTCCTACTGCTACTAGAACCCCTACTCCTACCAGAACACCTACTGCTACTCCGACTAGGACTCCAACTGTTACTCCAACAAATACTCCTACTATTACTCCAACCTCTACTCCAACAGCTACAAGAACAGCTACTCCAACTGCTACAAGAACACCAACAGCTACTGCAACTAGCACAGCAACTCCCACAAGAACTGCTACCCCAACTAGTACACCAACTGTTACAAGTACGCCGACCAGGACTCCAACAGCTACTTTCACCCCAACAAGGACTCCTACTTCTACTCCTACAAGAACACCAACTATTACACCAACAGCTACTGTAACTCCTACGGCTACAGCTACTCCGACTCCAACCAATACACCAATTGTTCCGAACTGTACTGAAGATCCGTTCAATGTAGATGTGCTTGCACTTGATAGAATTGGTGACACATTAGTTCGAAAGACAAAGATTGCAGGAAAACTTCTTGTGAACTCTGTTAGAGGAGATGAGAGAAAAACTATCAAGTTCAAACGTCTTGCAAAAAGAGAGTTAAGAGCTGCAAGGGCTACTTATACTAAGAAATGGCAGAACTTATGGTTTAATGTTCCTGCTAGTGGAAAAACTAACAATTTAGTTAGCAATTGCACCCCTACTTGCACATTACAGAACAACGTTGCTCTTAAAAATGACCTTATTGGAAGTGCTGTTTCTATAGGTGGTAACGCAGATAAGCTTCTACGAAAAATACCAAAGAAAGCAGCTTCTAAATTCCGTAAAAAGGCTAAAAAACAGGCTGCTGCTATATTTTTAGAAGTAGATAATTATAAGAAATTCTTATCAGCACTACCTGATTTAAGTTGTAAAATTTAAAAAAGCACTTGGGGGTCAGGCAGCTCTTAGCATTTGCCTGGTCAGGCCTCCCGGCCTGACCCCCATCAGCCTGACCCGCAAGTTACCCGACCAAAACTGGCTCTCTTTTCCAAGATCGCTTAGGATCCCAAGTGATAACATTCTTTATGGAGGAACTTAAATGAAAAAAATTCTTGCTACTATATTATTAGCATCATCAGCTTTTGCAGCCCCTAATACTCTCTCTTTAGATACACAGAGCAGTGTTCTTAAGTGGACTGGTAAAAAAGTAACCGGCGAACACTTTGGAACCGTTAAAGTTGCCTCGGGAAATGTAGAGCTAGCTGATGGCTCCCTAAAAGGTGGCACTTTCGAGATAGATATGAAAAGTATCTTCGTTAAAGATATTGAAGATCCTAAATATAATAAAAAATTAACTGATCATCTTTTATCAGAAGATTTTTTTGCAGCACTAGAGTTTCCTAAGGCACAGTTTACCATCAATGAAGCAAAAAAACTTGGAGATTCTAAACCTGGCGAGCCGAACTATGAAATCACTGGCACCCTTAACGTAAAAGGTATCGAAAACCAGGTAACATTCCCTGCCATTGTTGAGATCAACGGCAAGGAGGCTTCAGCTAAAGCAACTGTGACACTCGATAGAACTAAATGGAACGTAAAATACGGCTCTGGAAAGTTCTTTGAGAATCTTGGTGACAAGCTCATCTATGATGATTTTACTGTTGAGCTTGATGTGAAGGCATCGGCTTAGGATGAATTAAATATGGGGGTCAGGCAGCTGCTAGCATTTGTCTGGTCAGGCCTCCCGGCCTGACCCCCGTTTTTCTGCTTCGTCTGCTGGCGCAGACGAGAGATCCTCCCGGCCTGACCCCCGTTTTTCTGCTTCGTCTGCTGGCGCAGACGAGAGATCCTCCCGGCCTGACCCCCAAAATAAAAAACCTATTTCCCCTTAACTAACTCTTTCGGCAATCTCCAGCCACCTGGTTTAGGCTGATCTTCTTTGCCAAACAAAAGGGAGTTTGATCTTTCGTAATCAAAAAGAGCATCGATGAAATTATTGGTTGCTCTTGATTCGTATTCTTGAACAAAGAAAGAAATAGATCTATTTGAATGTGCTAAGGCTCTTCTTATATCACGTTCAACGGGAGTCATTGAATCTCCATTTGCTTTGAAGATCGCCCTGAAAGTATCAGCCAGCTCCTCAGCAGAAGTATCCTCTCTCCAGTTAAGAAGCTCAATTTGCCTATGGGCTCTTGTTCGTTTTCCCTCTCTCAGAACAATGAATCTGGCTACAAATGCAGTTCGTCTTGCTTTAGTTAAAGCAAGCGGTGTGTATTCTAACTGCTCTATCGCCCCCATACACTAAATATCGTCCGTTACAGGAAAGTTCTAAAGTTAAATTTTTTAGGGTAGGATAAGACAGTGTTTCTAGAAGATTTTCGTAGAAGAGGGTTCGGTCTATTAATTAATGATGAGTCTAAGCTTGAGGCCTGTTTTGTTGCCCCGGCCGAGCGGGTCTCACCTGACCTTGTAAATCTTATATCAAAAAACACGGGTGGGGTGTTTCGGGTAATCATTTCAAATAGCAGAGCAGAAGAATTTTTCTTAGACCCAATGTTTGAGAGCTCAAATGAGCTTATCTCGGTTGAGGCAAGAGAAGGTGTAACAACAGGGATATCAGCATTTGATAGAGCCAAAACGATCTCAATTCTTGGTGAAAAAAAACCAAACCCAAGGGCACTTGTAAAACCAGGCCACATCTTCCCCGTTGTATCTAGAGAAGGTGGCTCGCTTGTGAAAAGTTCCTTAGTTGAAGGAGCACTTGATCTTGTTGTAGCAGCAGGATTTAGTGATGCCAGTCTTTATGTTGAACTACTTGATGATGGTGCACCACCAACTTTTGAATCAATAGAAAGGATCGATTGCCCTAAAATTAAACTATCAGATCTGATTGCTTATAGACTTAATACTGAAAAGCTTGTTGAGCTTATTGCAGAATCAAAAGTACCTCTAAGAGATTTTGGTTTAGCAGAAGCTAAGGTGTTTTATGTACCTCTTCATGGAGTTGAACATGTGGCCTTTGTAAAGGGTAAAGTGACAAAAGACAAGCCGATTATGACCAGAGTACAAAGAGAATCTACAATTGAAGATCTTTTCATCTCAGATGGAATTCTTCAAAAAAGTTTGAAAAAACTAGGCGGACAGGAAGCTGGTATATTTTTATATTTAAGACGTCCAGAAAAAAACTCTCTAAGGGAACAGCTGGTTGATGCTCCTAAAATGAGAGAATACGGCATTGGAGCACAGGTTTTAAAACTGCTAGGTGCTCAGAAATTAAATCTTCTCTCTTCCACTACCACCTCCTACTTAGGTCTTGATGCGTTTGGTTTAGAAATTTCGGAGATAACACCAATATGATCTCTTTTGCAGATGTTGTTCATCAGCTTGTAAGCTTTGACCCTAACCGTGCTCCGGACAGATTAGTTTTAAAACTAATTGATACCCCCTGGTTTCAAAGATTAAGAGATATCTCTCAAACAGCTAACACAAGACTTGTTTATATGTTCTCAGAACACTCAAGGTTTGGTCATTCAGTTGGGGTTGCATATCTGGCTATCTCACTAATGAAGAGCTTAAGAGAAAAGTTTAAAGAGGTTGCGGAATTTGAAGAAGCAGTAGCTGCTGCTGCTATATTGCATGATATAGGCCATCTTGCTCCCGGATCCCATACTGCATTCAAAACCTGGTTCCCAGGCGAAGAGGATATTCATGAAGAGATATCATCAAAGATTATAAAAGAAGACCTAAGCTCTATTACCGGAGATTTAACCTCAACAATACAAAAAATATTAAGTGAAGACCCCTCACTTCCCCCATGGACCTGGCAGATCATCTCAGGTGGAGGATGGAATGTTGATAGAGGAAATTGGTGCATGGTCGATAGCATTTTGGCTGGTGTTCAGTATGGAGAATACAACATCCCGGCACTTTTAGATGCAATGGTAATTACAAAATCAGGGGAACTTGCTCTTAAAGAAAACAGACTGGATGCTATGATGCACTTTGCAGTTTCAAGACATGCGATGTACCGACAGATCTATCAACACAGAGTAATTCTTGCTGCTGATACTCTTAATGTTGCACTTGTTAAAAGACTTAGAGACATAGATGAGTACTATTCAGATGATGTGATGGAGCGGGTTTTAAAAACTTCCTCTCCGAAGGATTTGTCATTAACGGATATATTCGCAATGAGAGAGAGCTGGTGGAAATTTCATGTTTTTAAATGGGCTACTGAAAGTAGAGACCAAGTTGTAAAAGATCTTGCCTCAAGAATATTAAATAGAAGATTATTTAAGACTGTAAGAGAGGTTGAAAAAATCGAAAGTGCTAGAAAGATTTTAGAATCTCTTGGTCTTCCACCTCAGTATTATCTTTTTGAGATCAAAACACATGATACAGGCGACACAGGACATGCAATGCCTGTTGTTTACGAAAATGGCGAGATAAAAAAATTAATTGATGCGGATCCACTTTATAAGGCTCTTGTATCTGGGAGCGTTTTAAAAGAGTGGCTCGTTATGCCACAGGAGGCAAAAGAGAGACTGTAGAGACTTTCTATTCAGAAAGGTACTTTAGCTTTAACGCAGAGTTCTCAGAGTTTCACAGAGTAACCACTCTGTGTCCTAAAGATTTATCAGTGTAGACTCTGTTATAAAAGCCTTAATCTCTCAACAATCTCATCCACTAGACCTGGCACTCTTACATCATAACCAACATATGCCCGCGCTTCAGGGAATCTTACTAGATCTTTCTCTGTTGTGACTGCATCTTTATATTTTTCACGCTCTTTGATTGAAAATGGGTGATGATCAGGGAATGTAATAAACTCGCCAACCTTAAATCCAAGTTTTTCGATCGAGCTTTTAACTCTGCTTGGATTTGCAATTCCGGTTACTAAAGTCAAAGGCTGTAAAACAAGGGAAGGGGTTGGATTTTTTGCATGAAGGTAATAAACCCTCTCAGGATTATCTATAATAATATCAGCTCTTGATCTATTCTTTATATCCTCACGGAGGGTTCCAAGCGGCAAAAGAGAACCAGTTTCTGATGGAAGAATTAGAATGTTTACATCCCTATAAAGCCATCTGTGCTGAAACCCATCATCAAGAATTACAAGATCTCCTAAGTCTTTTTCTTCAATAAACTTAGCACCCTTAACTCTATCTTTTGATATTACAACAGGAACAGCTGCTTTACGTTTTATAAGAATCGGCTCATCTCCAACGTCAGTGTAAGAATCATTTCCATCTACAATATGGGGCCCAGCTAATCGGCCTTTATAGCCACGTGAAAGAACTACTGGTCTGTACCCTTTTTTCTTTAACTCCAAAGCCAGGAAGATTACCAAAGGAGTTTTACCCGTCCCTCCAACATGTATGTTACCAACTGACACTACAGGAAGTGAAATTTTTGTTGTTCTAAATACCCCACTATCGAATAGCCAGTTTCTAATCTCCGTAACTAACCAAAATACTTTCGACAAAAACCACTTCACTTAAATCATCTCAATTATCTTATTAGCCACTCTTTCACCGACCCCTTTTTGACTCTCATAAACAGAAGACAGTTCCAATTTTATTTTTTCCCTAAAACTCGCATCTTGAACGGCTTTTTTAATCTTATCCGCTCCGACCCAATCGGGCAAAACTAACGATGAAACCTTCTCATGATAAGGACCAATAACTGTAGGAACTTTTTTCCCTTCAAGTGGGTTATGTCCCCCGATGCCTGGGATAAAACTACCGCAGATTACAGCTAAAAATGAGTTCTCTAAGAAAATTCCAAGATCTCCAAAAGTATCAATCAGAAGAATCTTTCCCCACTTTCCTTCTGAAAACTTTGTTACCCCTTTAAATTCTTTACGTAGAATATCCTCAAAATATTTGATCCGTTCTTTATGTCTTGGAGCAACTACCAAAATTTTATCAGATAAAATCTCCTTCAACACTGGGAAAAGCACCCTCTCTTCACCAGGATGAATACTTGCTAGGGTAATAAATGGAGAATCTGCCTGTTTTAGAAATTCAAGTGATTTTGGATTAGAATCGGCAATAAGCTCATACTTTGCATTACCTTCTACTGAAACGTTATTAAATCCTAAAAGTTTAAGTCTATTCTCAGTGTTTATGTCTTCACAGAAAAAGAACTTCACATTATGTAAGGACTTTTTCAACAGATTACTTTTTTTTATTCTGTTAAAACCTGACTCAGTTACTCTTGTATTAACATAAAATATTGGAATATCTCTTTTGAATGCTTCATTAATTAGAACGGGCCAAATATCTGATTCAGAAATAATCAATGCTTTTGGTTTTATCTGATTAAAGATCGGCTTCAAGAAAACTCTTGAATCAAATGGCAAAAGTGCTGAAGCCTTAGCAGTAGGAGAAATTGAAGTGATAAATGGCGTTTCTGTAAGTCTATTTAAGATTGGGTTCAGTCCTTTAACCTCGCCCACTGATGCACCATGAGCCCAGAAGTCCCCAGCAGCGTTAATAAAGCCAAACCTTTGAAGAAGTCTTTCTCTACCTCTTTTTGAAAAAATCATTCCTAAGGCGATAAACGGCGCAGCAAGGGTTACAGCTATTTCATAAAGCATTTTTTGCCTCTAATGATACTTTATTGATCGCCTCAGTGAGAGTACTTTCTGTTGCATTATATAAAGGCTCTCCAATTACACAGGCAACCTTCGAAAATGGATAGGGCACCACCATTTCATCCCAGCTTTTTGCTCGCCATGCATTCTTTGCAGCACACCCAACAGGTAATATTGGGGCACCTGAAAGCTTTGAAGCCTCTATAGCTCCAGATTTTGCAACATTCTTTGGTCCACGTGGGCCATCAGGTGTAAAGGCAACATCTGAACCATTTTCAAGTTTTCTTACAAGCTCAAGAAGTGCTTGACCTCCTCGTTTACTTGAAGATCCTTTTACAGAACCGAGTCCAAAAAGTTTTATTGCATTCGCTATTATTCTACCATCTTTATGAGCACTAATTAGAGTATAAATCATTCGTTTTTGAAATTTTCTCTGATACAACTTAAAGGCACTTGGAAACATCAATTGCTCAGCGTGCCAGAAAGCATAGATTATAGGCTTATCACCTTTTAATAGTTCGCAAGTTTCCCAGTCTCTTCTTACATAATGCCAGGTTGAACCAAGCATTCGTAAAAAGACCCCTGCGCTATACCCCAGCAGTTTTTCCTTCATTGTATAGTCTATAGTAAAGCCCACTTCGACTGAGTAGCTCTTCGTGAGTTCCAGACTCCACGATCCTACCCTCTTCAAAAACAAAGATCTTATCTGCACCCAAAACTGTTGAAAGTCTATGTGCAATTACAATCGAGGTCTTTCCAACCATAAGTCTTGATAACGCCTCTTGAACCTCTCTTTCAGAGCGATTATCAAGAGAGGCAGTTGCCTCATCAAGTATTAAAATTGGAGCGTTCTTCAAGATGGCTCTAGCAATAGCGATCCTTTGCCGCTCACCACCGCTTAATGCAAAACCTCCTTCTCCAACCATTGTGTTATAGCCATCAGGTAGTGCAGAGATAAAATCATGAGCGAAAGCACTCTTAGCAGCTGATTCGATCTCTTCTTTTGTAGAATTTAGATCGCCATATCTTATATTTTCGAATACCGTGTCATGAAATAAAAATGTATGTTGAGAGACCATAGCGATCTTAGATCTCAACTCTGAAAGTTTTAGTTGATTAACATTAACTGAGCCAACAGTAACCTCTCCCTTATTTGGGTCTAAAAATCTTGGAATTAGATCAACTGCTGTACTTTTTCCGGAGCCCGAGAACCCAACAAATGCAACTGTTGATCCTTGAGGAATATCGAGAGAAACATCATTTAAGGCGTAAACCTCTTGATTAGGGTATCTAAATGTTACATTTTTGAACTTTATCTCTGTATATGATGGAAATGGTTTAGTTGTAACTGGATCGATTATAGCAGGTTTTGTATCAAGAAGATCAAAAATTCGGTCAAGCGCTCCAAGAGCCTGCTGCATTGAAGCATGAACTTTACTTAGTCTTTTAAATGGGTCGTAAAGAAGAAAAAGTGAGAGTAAAAAGGCAATGAAATCTCCTTGGGTTCTAGTTCCGTTTATTACTGTTAGCCCTCCATATAGAAGAACAGCTGAGATCGCTATTGCCCCTAAAAATTCATTAATCGGAGTTGTTAGGGCTTTTGCGGTATCGCCTTTAACCATAGTGCGAAATAGTCTTGTATTCTCCTCATCAAATCGCTTCTCTTCGTATGGTTCTCTTCCAAAAACTCTAACAACTTTTCCACCAATTATAGTGCTTTGTAGAAGAGTGCTGAGCGCTCCTACGCTTTCCTGCCCTCTCTTTCCTAATGCACGCATTCTTTTACCGATCCGCATCACAGGATAAACGCCTAACGGAAAGGCAACTAAGCCGATTAATGCTAAAATTGGATCAAGATAGATTGCTGCACATATTAATCCTACTATCCTAATTGAATCTCTTATCACTGAAGCAATCGACTCAGTAAGAAGAGTCTTTGCCTGAAGGGTGTCGTTACTGACTCTTGAGACTAACCCTGCAGAACCAAACTCAACAAAATATCCTGGATGAAGGGTTAAGATATGTTTATTCAATTGAGACCGAAGATCGCGGACAATTTTGTGGCCAATTCTTGACATTAGGATCTCTTGACCAAAACCAAAAGCGCCCCTTAAGAGAGCAAAGGCGATTATTAAAATAGGAAGTAACGTCAGGAGTTGTTTATTTTGATCTGCAAAAACTCCATCAAGGATATATTTGACCAGGAATGGAATTGCTCCATCACTGGCTCCAAATAAAACCATACAGAAGAGCCCTAAAATGAACTCAGCGCGGTATGGTTTTAGATATGTAAATAACCTTTTCACAAGAAGTTGGTTATACATTAAAAATGGATTGGATGCAGCTGATATGGGGATTTAGCTTGGGGGTCACCCCTGGGAGGCCGGACCAGACAAATGCTAGCAGCTGCCTGGTCAGGTTTTTAACATGACCTAATTATAAGGTCAGTCTTCCCCCTTCGCTGAAGCTACGGAGGACAAGAAAGACTGACCAAACAAACCCCTCTCCCCCTCGATCCCGCTTTCAATTAATTCATGTTATAAAGAGCAGGATGAAAAAAGTACTAATTATTTCTGGAATAATAATTTTAATTGGTCTTGGAGTTGGAACTTACATTTTAAGTACAAAACTAGATCTTATTTTTGCAACGATAAAACCAACTCTCGTTTCTGAGATAAAAAATAAAACAGGTGTAGATCTTCAATTTGAATCCCTTTCCCTTGATGGCCTTTTCTCCCCTACTCTTACTGTAAAGAATTTTTCAGTAAAGAATCCGCAAGCAGAGATAAATGGTGAGCTTTTAAAATCTTCTTTAGAGCTTTTTCCACTTCTTAAAGGACAGATTCAAGTCAGGTCAGTTGAGGTATCAAAAACTAAAATTGATCTTAAAGAGGCTAATAAAACACAGAATACTCCTCAAACAAATCAAATGACAAAAACAAATGAGGAGAATAAAACAGAAAGTACAACGAGCCCTCTTGGCATTAATATCGAATCTTTCAAAGCTAGCGATCTATCTATTACTAAAGGTGCTCATAAAGTTGAGAAACTCGAGGTCACTACTAACATAGCTCTTGATAGCGGGGTCACTACTCTTAGTAACTTAAATGGATCAGCTTTGGTTCAAAGCGAGAATAATCTAAGTTTTCAGTCCTCAGAGCTAAAATACTCTAAAGGCAAGGTCTCAACACCTAGTTTAGAAATATTCTCCAATGGAGGGGTAATATCAATTAAGGGTGACTATTCATTAAGCGATAAAAGTACTCTTGATATTATCCTAAAAGACCTGAGTCTTAAAAACCCTGCGGTTTCTGGTTTAAATGGAAAAGTAAATCTCTCACAAGCAGATAAAATTACAAAAGTTAACCTATCAGAAGTTAAGCTTGGCTTTAATAGTGCTCCAATAAGCCTTGAGGGAATAGTTTCGGTACTAGATTTTAAAACTCCGAAAATTGACAAGCTTAATATTGAAGTTGCTGGTGGCAAAGTTTCCCTTTTCGGAGATCAAAGTGAGCTTTCACTTACTGGAAATAGGCTTCAGATCCCACAACTCCTCCCGCTAGCTAAGTCACCCTTATCGCTTCAGGGTGAGATTACACAGTTAACTCTAAATAAATTCAGACTTTTCCCTAACGATTTTGCAGGTCTTGGGAACCTTTCTGTTTCATCTTTAAGTGTCCCTGGGTTTAATCTTTTTGGGGAAGTTATGGGTGAGCTGAAGGATGTGCCGATCTTGAAGGAAGTTTTGTACGCTAATTTACCCACTCAGTATCAAACTGCCCTATCAGAAGACTCAACAAAAATTAAATCTTTAAGCTTAAATTTTTTAGGCAATGGTTCAGCGATTAAACTTTCAAATATCAAGGCTGACTCAACCCTTTTTGCAGTAACTGGAGAAGGGGTTATTACTCCGAGTAAAAAAGATGGAGATATTAATCTAACGATGAGCCTACCTAAAGATCTTAGTGAATATATAGTGTCAAAACTAAAAGGTGGCTCAGGGTTTTTAAATAGTTCAGGTTCTTTAGAGCTTTTTGTAACAATTACTATGAGAGATGGTAAATCATCCGTAAAAGTAAAAACAGATAAACTACTTCGTGGGGCATTAAAGGAAGCTGCTGTTCAAGCTCTTGATAAGGCTCTATCTGGCAAAAAAGGTGAGAAGATCAAGGATTTTCTAGGGGGTTTAGGTTTTTAGTGTTCATAGCTGGTAGATCTGAGGAAGTTCTTAAAGGGATAGATACAAAAGTTCAGCTTGCCTATCTGGATCCTCCTTTTTTTACTGGCACCATTAGAAAACTATCAGATGATGCTCAGTACTCAGATAAGTGGAGCTCTAAAGATGAGTATCTTTCATTTTTAAAATCAATTCTTTTAGAGATCCACCGAGTTCTCCTTCCTAGTGGGGTCATATTTCTTCATTGCGACTATAGAATGACAGCTCATTTGAGAATTCTTCTTGAGTCAATCTTTGGCGAAGAGAACTTTATTAATGAGATCATATGGAGCTATAAAACAGGGGGAACTTCTAAGCTCGGTTTTGCAAGGAAACACGACACAATTCATCTCTTTGCTAAAGACAAAAAAGTTACAAAATGGAATCAGTTAAAAGAGAAGTCCTATCTCTCCCATAAATATGGATTCTCAAATATTGAGATCAAAAAAGATGACAAGGGCTATTATAGAGAAGCGCTAATGAGAGATGTTTGGGAAATTCCAAGTCTTAGAGGAAATCAGGACGAGCGGGTTCATTACCCTACTCAAAAACCACAGGCACTCTTAGAGAGGATAATTCTTTCTGGATCAGATCCTCGCGATATTGTGCTTGATCCATTTTCAGGCTCAGGAACTACAGCGGTAGTTGCTGAGCAGCTTGGAAGAGGCTGGATTGCTATAGACGAGAGCCCTGAAGCAGAAAAGGTTTTAAAGTTAAGACTTCGTGGACCTTTGTTTTTAGAAAACACTAGCTCTGGTAATTGACGCTCAGGTTCGGGGAACTAAGCTGCAAACTTAATAGCATTTATAATTATCTCAACCTTCTTTTGCTTTGGAGCTACCTCTAAAAAGGAATACAGTACTGCTAGCTCCTTTGGCTTTTTAGAAATTTGACTTTGAGTAAACATTCGAATGTCTTTTTCAATTCCCCATGCCATATCAGTTGGTTTATTTTGCTTTTTCTCCCATTTTATTACTGCTACATGTGAAACACAAAATCTTTCTGCAAACGTTTTCAAGGTCATTTTAAAATGTCTCCTGATGAAACGAATATGAGAGCCTGTCAAGCGACCCTGATAATATACTAGCTGCTTTAATATCTCGCGATCTAAATGGAGATAATTTATCTTAGGTACCCACTCCCCACGTAAAAAAACAAATTCGACATTGTTAAGGACTACAGGAAATCCAGCGATGTTATCAACATATCTTCTTAATACTTTTGTTTTCATGTCTTCACCCTAGATCGATAACTGTAATTACTAGAAGACCAGCATTATCAAAACTAACGACAACTCTAATGTTCCTCACCTCATCAGCCTTGCCTCGTATTGCATAATTCCAACAACAATAAACAAAATCAAAAGTATCTTTAGCTTTTTCATGGTAACCATTTAGCAATACCTCAATTACGTCATCCCTATTGATAGAGCGCTCGATCATTCGATTTCTAGCGTGCTGTGTGTAGATATAATTCGCCGATTCGACACATCTCCGCACTCTAAAAAGCATATCTTTAATTTTTGATGCTTTTTTCATATTGTAACCTAGTTACATTTCTTTGTTAAGCTTTTTCTTGCAGTCATATTAAAAGAAATTGCTTTGGGGTTTCTGACCCCCTTTCTTTATTAATATCGCGATATTTTTATATAAGTTTCTTGTACTTAACCTGGCGGATCTCATTTAGCTTCTGCCTGGTCGTGTTTCAACACAACCTATAAACACTTTGGCTACTAGTCCAAACTCCGCCCCTAGGAACACAGCACCCTTTTCTCAATCGATGATTTTGGATTCTATCACGAAACTTTTAATCACTTACTCCGATTGAATAAGTATGACCGATAAAATTAGCTCAATTTTTTCGAATATTTGCCACCAGCTTTTTAACACTAAATCTGAAGATGTAACTGGAGTTGGTGCCTATGGCTCGATTCAACGGTTTATCTGCCCAGGAGCAGATAAATCATTGGACTTTTCAAAGGGTGATAAACCCTGCGCGAATCAGTTTTGAGCTTTTCAAGCTCAAAACTCGAGGAGCATAGCAGGGCGAGCGTGGGTTTGGCGAAGCCAAAACACGCCGTAGAAAACACTGCTTCGTTTGCCCTAAATCCTTCTATACTCAAAACTCAGCTGCGTTTGGTATTTATCTCTCAGATGATGACTCATCCAAGCATTATTAACGCAAGGCGTGATATTACAAAAAACCTGTCTAGTTTTTGTCCGCCTGAGACCTCTGGAAATATTAGATACTCACTAGGAGATAACTCTTTAATCGAAAACGTGCTCCATTATTTGACAACATTCGGAGGCACTGCCTCATTTGGCACACTCTTTAGTAATCCCCATCATTCGACAATAGGTAGCTTCAATGGAACCTGGAATATTCAGGAGATAGACTATTCAAACAGAAGTGCAAACGTGAATTTCTCAATCTTAAACGAGATGGGGCTAGCCTCAGGGACAAGATATGGCTACGAAAACTCTGATCAAACATTACTTGAGAATAACCCATTTAGTAATGACGGATTTTTAGGTACAGTAACACAGTCATGGAATTGGGATGAAAAGATAAATTTCTAATGCTTGGAATTATCTCTTTAATATTTCTTTTACTCTCTTTTGCTCCTCTTTATTTTATTGTCCTCATGCTAGTAAATAATGCATACGAAAGTGGACTACAGGCCATATTCTTCGGCGCCCCATTCTTTTTACTACTTTCTGGAGCCTTTCTTTTTTCTCTAATCGATGTTGTTTGGAAAAGGAATAGTAGTTTAAGTAAAATTGTACTTGGACTCTCTTCTACACTATTAGCAGTAATGTTTGTTATGATGATGATATAAAAATGCTTGGAATTATCTCACTTATATTATTACTACTTTCTTTTCTACCACTCTATTTTATTATCCTCACACTCTTAAACGGTGCATATGAAGGTGGTCTTCAGGCTTTATTTTTTGGTTTGCCGTTTTTATTTTTGATGTCATTTTCTTTGGCATTGTCGTTTATCGATATTGTTTGGGTTAAAAAGAGCGCTCTAAGTAAGTACGTACTTGCAGTAAATTGTCTCTTTGTTTTTATCATTTTTATCTCTGGACTCAGTCAGGGTTTTAGATAGCTAACCTAAAAAAGCAGAGCCGATGGGTCAGCGAGGGTAGTGATTACAAATCCAGCACCTCCAGATATCGCGCTTTGAGGATTCCTAACTAAATTTACATGTCCACCACGTCCACCGTCACCTCCAAATCCTCCACCCCCGCTTCCAGCGTAGCACGGACATGTAATAAAATCTGTTGGAGAGATCGATCCATTATCTCCACCACTAACATCAGTGGTTCCAGAAATAATATGAGGGGCAAGAAGGTGAATAATTCCTCCTCCTCCTCCACCTCCAGCGGAACTAGTAGCCCAATCCCAGTTTGCTCCATTACCACCTGTAGCTGAGATAGTCCCAGTGCTTACGATTGATTCTTGTGATGCTATGACAACTAATCCACCAGATCCTCCTCCAGCACCAAAAACGAAGAATGCATCGCCACCATCTGCTGAGACTGTTCCTTGAATTATCACTGCACCTTTACAATAAAGAGCAAATCCACCACCTCCCGATCCGCCAGCAACTGAAACATTACTTTCCCCGGCTGAACCATAGGCAGTACCCGTCAGTTTTAGTATCATTCTTGCAGTTTCTTCACTTACACCAAGCCCGCCAAGACCTCCTCTTAGTTGATTAGAATTATCTGGATCTCCATACTCACCTAATCCTGGAGGAGAATAAGCTAAACCAAAATTAGCAGGCTGGTGTCTTAATCCGTTTGATCGACCCCCATGAGCTCCGTTTTCAACTTCGATTGAACCATTAATCAAGCAGGTTCCAGTAGCTCTAATAGTCGTTCCAGAATGAACGGTTAAGGTGTTTCCTGCATTGATGGTAACATTTCTAAATTGTGGGTTCGTATTTGAAAAAGTTGTTGAAGAGTTAATTACTAGATCCCCTGCGGATTCATCTCCCCATATTCTTTCCGTTGCATCTATACCATTAGATCCACTCATTCCTTTTGAACCAGGATTTCCTACTACCGAATCAGTATCTAAAAGATTCCCTTTTGGACACTTACTTTTATTTGTAGAAACAACTTTAAACTTTCCTCTTTTTGTCATTTTGAGACATAAGAGCTCTGATTGAGCAGAAAAACCGATTAGCAATAATACTGCAAATAGAAATTTCATATTCATTATAAAATCAATGAAGTTGGGTCCACTATTGTTTGAAACACATGACCATCAGTTCCTTCGTCTGCATCATCTGCTGTGTGATCAGTATTAACGTTACCTCCGTTTCCTCCGTCACCACCAAAAGCACCTCCTCCACTTCCGGCTTGTCTCGGGGAATTACTAACGTTTCCTGTGATAGATCCGGGATTACCACCATCTACATTAGTTCCGCCAACAATAATGCTTGGGGCAAGAAAATGGATTATTCCTCCTCCACCTCCCCCACCAGGGCCATAGGCTAGATTAGAATTTCCTCCATTTCCGCCTGCTGCTCTAACAACACCTGTATTTGTGATTGAAGTTTTTGAGGCAAGTACCACAAGGCCTCCTGCACCTCCTCCTCCGCCGCCAAATCCGTTTCCACCATCTGCTGTGATTGTTCCTGCGATGATGATTGCGCCTTTACAATATAGTGCAAGTCCACCTCCTCCAGATCCTCCGGAGACAGTTCCGTTTCCGGATTCTCCTCCTCCTCCAAATGCACCAGCTGTTAATCTTAAAATTGTTCCTGCACGATTATATTCAAGTTTTTTTCCACCATAACCGCCAAAAAGCTCGGTTACAGATGTTCCGAACCCTCCTACTCCTGCTGGGGCATGGGATAATCCAAAGTTTGCTCCTCTTCTTGAAGGAACAAGTGTTGATCCTGTAAAGTTTTCTCCACTTCCACCATCTGCACCAGAACTTACATCGATCTCTCCGTTGATAGTGCAGTTTCCAGTTGCTCTGATAGTTGTTCCTGAAAGCACACCTAGCTCAACGCCTGCATTAATCGTTACATTTTGATATTGAGGGTTCGTGGTTTCAAATAATCCTGAGGAGCTAACAACAAGATTTCCGGCTGAGCCGTTTCCCCATACTGCTACATCCCCATCTTCACCATCATCACCAGCTTCTCCTTGCGGGCCATCAATCCCGATAAGTGAGGCTGTATCAAAAAGTTTCTTTGAACCTCTAGGACATTTTGCTTTGTTAGTGGTGAGAACTTTATAAGTTCCCCTTGAAAGGTTGAATTTTAGGCACTTAAGCTCTGCAATAGAGAGCGATATAAAGCACACTAATACCAGGACAAAACGCATATACTAGCTATCGGCAGGAGAGGTAAAAATTATCGCGATCTGTGTTAAAAAAATCGTTTAAGACGTTAAGTAGCCTAGTTTATTGTACTATTTATTGACTTGCCTTATATAAACCCTGCGCGAATCACTTTTGAGCTTGAAAAGCTCAAAACGTATGAGCTTAGCAGGGCGAGCGAGCTCTTGGCGGAGCCAAGGCGAGCCGTAAAAAACACCAAACCCAGCGCTGAAAAAAAATAGTTAGTAATACCTTAAAAAAGGCTCAGACGTCACCCTTAAGCGATGTTATGTGTTTAAGCAATGCAGGGTTTATGTGTTGTCTGCGGCGCGGCTTAGTGAAGCTGCGCTGGGTTTAAGGCTGAGCTCTGCAGAGAACCACTAGCGCTCATTATTCCACCAATTCTAAAAAATAAGTAGATCGCTAATCGATCACTTCGTACAGGTGGTCGCTAAGAGAAAAGGGTGGGTTTTAGACTACTGAATATGAAATCCTGAGCATTGGATTAATCTTAAACTTTGAATTATCCTTACTTTTCAGTAACTAATTTCAAATGAGATTGGGAGGGAATTTCATGAGTATAATCGATTTAAAGAAACTTCTTAGCACATTAGCTCTCAGCCTTTTCATAGCCCAAACGGCTCATGCTCAAAGCCCTCAGAAAATTTGCGTGAACAACACTACCGGAGCGCTTAAGGTAAAGCCTAAGTGTAGAAAGATTAAGGAAAGCGTTGTTTCATTGAACTATTTGTTAGATCTTACAAGTCCAGGACCACAGGGAGAAGTTGGGCCACAAGGAGAACCTGGACCACAAGGTATCCCCGGTATTCCAGGACCAATTACGGGCATACTTCCACCTGGAACTACCATTATGGGTAGATTCGCCCTAAGTGGTGTTGCTACTACCGCTGGACAAAATATTATCGGAGCACTCCCCACCAATTTTTACTTTCAAAGCTCGAAAGGGTTTGGCTTTAGTATCAGGGAAACTGGTTCGTCACCGACTAGTGCATGCCCCGGTACACATTCAGCTCCTGCTGCAGCTCCGGGTAGGATTTGTTATTATGAATCATCTGCGGTGAATCGAACAACACCGATGATTGCAGCATTTAGCTTCTATGGCCAGGCTGTTTCAATTGGCTCTGTTGCTGCTGGTCCCTTTCACTCCCACGGAACATGGGTGATGACAGGTCAGGATTAATATCCGAAACCACCATTTGACGTAATCCTTTTTAGGTTCGGAGCTTGGGCAATCAGCTCAATTATTCCATACATAATGTCTAACCTTGAGGGCGGCTACTTTTGTAGTAAAAATATTGGCTTACCCTTTAGGGATTATACATTCAAAACAGGATGGCTCTAAATCGTTGCGCCCCTAACTTTGCCATCATTTATAACCTAGCTGATATAGAGCTAATTCGTTATTTCTATTCTTTCTAGTAAAAGGGCGAAGATATTCTCGGTAATATTTAGCTGTATCAGTATGTCTAAAAAATCTAGCCCTACTCCCCTCTCTTTGCATCTTGATAGGATCTAAATTGAATTTAACCCCTGCATAGAGTGAGATTTCGATCCGGGTTAATAGCTCGCACGCCATTTTGCGAATATGTAACTTCGGGTCTTCCTGAATTTTACTTTTTAAGTAGTCAACTAAATATGACTTCTCTTCAGAAAAATCAGCTTGCTCTCCGTGAAGCAAATATTCATGTAATTCTGAAAGAACCCTAACCATAGTTGACTGAGCGATGGAGCAGTATGTTTTACGGTAACTTGAGGGAACAAGAGGAAAATCAGATACAGAATCTTGACAGCACTCGTGAATGCAAGCACAGAAATGATGAAAAACTTTTCTATTATAAGAATCTATAAGTGCAGCTCCGCTTTTTAATGTTAGGCTAGGAAATGCATGAAGTAGTCTATCAATTCTTTGACTTAGTTCTTCATCGCTTAATGAGTTAATAAAATTAAAATGACCTTTTGAGCCTTTGATAAACAGTTCTGGAACTAAAGCTTTAATCTCATCTCTTTTAGTTAGATCCGGACACTCTAATGTTTCGGTTAGCATGATTAACCTTAATGAATGGGCATACGTTGGATCTTTACCTCTGCGAGAAAGCTCAGAATAGGAGATCATGGCTTGAGGTGTAGATAAAGCAAGTGCATGGCCAAATACATCGTGCTCAAATACGTCTATGCACATAGGAAGAATCCCATTTTGGACGTAATGCTCCCATATACGATGATCAAAGATTCCTTGTAATGGCTTTGCACCGGGAGGCAAACAATCTCCAGGAAGGTAGCATCCAATTTCTTCATCCACCTCATATAAGATACCTAATCTTAGTACATCTCTTTCTTTGATTCGCCCCTCTCTTAGCCACCGCTCAACCATTCTATGTTGGCCGTCAATTATATCAGTAAGGGTTTCTGGAAAAATAAAAGATCCGACACTACCGTCAGGGTTACACCCAAGAGTAACTCCGAATAATTGAACATTTGTTAAGCTTTTATCTCCGGCATTTATCCTAGAGGTAAAATCTTTTGATGGCTCGCACTCTGCAAGCCATTCTTGCACGGCGGTTTGATACTCGTTTTCAAACAACTCTGGAAGTGCTTCAATTGTTCTTTGCCTTGGCCTAAATGTTACTTCTAACATGACAGGAACTATATTATTTAGAACTTAATTCTTAGTCATCTAATGGAGGTGGGGTCCTTAGAAATCCTTAGAGCCGCTCTGCTATGAATTGGATCATGCACAAGCTGATCATTCACTATTTATCTAATATTTTCATGTGTTTATTGAGGTCGTTTTTGGGTTTTCAAAAAGAGGACGGCAGCAAGGGGTGCCAAGGAGACAAATCAGGCACTGGGCTAAGAAATCTCTAAAAGATCCTCGATCTCCTTCTCAATATCCTTGTACTGCTTTTTAACTGTGTCGGCGTGATAAAGCTCAAACAAAGTCTTTTTCTCAAGACTTCCATTTTCAAGAAAACATGTAAGAATTTGCTTGGAAAACTCCAGGCTCAAGATCGCCTTATGGATAGTTTTTATCATCGACTCTGTTCCTGACCTTAGCTCAATAAGCTTTTTCTTCAACGACAAAAATAAGTCCACATCATGAAGAAACCGGCCTACGAGAATGCCCAATATCGATGCCGTCTCCTCTGTTCTCGGATGATTGCACATATCGCGCGCTAGATCATAGGCCACAAATAGGTTTGAATAGTCGCCTCGCTGATGATCGACGATGCAAACAAACCCAATACGCGGCACATACTTTACATTCTCTACCTCTGCTTCTAACTTTGCATCAATTATCCCACGGTCAAAAACTATGATTGCTTGCTTTGCATCGCGATTGACAGCGGCCTCCAGTAACTGACCAACCGCGGTATCATTTTTAACGAAAGCATCGATATCTTGAATTAGTCCGAGCCTTTTACTTTTATCAAATTTACTCTCTATCACAATTTTAAGATCTTCTGACTTATTTACCTTAACTAAAATATCTCCCGTTTTATTTCCTTTTAAATCTCCAGCTACCTCTCCTTTGTGCGATACTTCATCTCTATATCGTCTTGACTTTAAATATTGTTCTAGGACCTCAACCAAATCAGCCTCAACCTCTCTTCCCTTAGCTGTAGTTTTAAAAAACAGTTCTTGATTGAGGTCGAAAATATACTTTAACGACTCTAACTCGGTACCAAGCGTATTCGCTGTTTTCGACAAAAAAGCGGATAGGCGATCCTCCTGTAATGCCAACACTCCAAGGAGAAATGCCTTCACAACGAGCTTATCTCTCATCTTTTCAGGCTGCTTATCGAAGAACTCAAAAATTAGCCTTTGATCTAAAACAAACTCTTTTATTGTCGTAGTAAATTTCTTCTGGTCTAACTTGACTAGCTTACTGCTCACTTTTAGTTCGGTCGGTAAAATTGTTTATCAAAAAGTTTGGACGGTTCTTTGGGTTTTAGAATGACAAAGTCCTGCCACTTTCGCTCCTTTGGATAACCTTTTTTAGGTTTGTATAATTGTTTGACAGCAATATTATAGGCAGCCTGAATGTCTGCATCTGCAGTAAACCCACAATCACTAAAAGGACATCTAAATAAACTTGAGTTTCCTCTTCTATAACGCGCGTTTTTAGGTAGTTTTCGCTTGCCAAGGGCAACCAGCGGGGGTCGCATATAAGCATGCACGGCCTTGGCCAATTCCTTTTGATCCGAGATAATTTTATTGGGTTTTAGGAATCCTCGAACTTTAAGTCCATCTTCAAAAGGAAATTCATGATAGGCATAATGTCCTTTAGAATCTTCAACCTTCTCAGGAACGGGAACAGCGACTCCAAAATTTCCAGCCTTAAGATCAGCTCCAAAGCTCCTTCCACACTTTGCGCAGGTTTGACTGGTCCATCCAGCCCCAATTTGATCCCCCACAGCGTTCGTTTCGCCCCAGATGTGCTTTCTAGCATTTTTGTCGGCCTCCGTTTCCCCAGTGCAGTCCGATTTTTTTAGAGTTTCGTAAACCTTCTTAATTCTATTCCCTCCACTCTCAAAGGCGCTTACTTCATATTCATACACGAGTTTCGCGCCATGTTTTAGGGCAATCGCATGTAGCCGATTTCTATAATTACCAACAAGTGACTCCCGTGCCGCAGCAATACTTGTATCCATCGCACCAAAAGTCATTGAGCGTTGTCGCCGCTTTAACCTATCCACTTTCTCTTTTAAAACCCTATGAGCGCCGTTTCTGACAATTCCACAATCTAGTATCTCAATGGAATCCGTACCTTTCTCTATTACACAGTAAGCAACCGCATATTCGCCGATATCAACTCCCATAAACCTATTGGGTTTCCAATCAGGCTTGGTTTCTTCTGACTCTCTTTCGAGGGTGAATGGGATACTTACGAATGCCCGGGGAATTATGTCACAGTCATGAATAGACAAAACCTCCTCCTGAGCCTCTAAAAGTTTCTTAAACTCCACGATGTAGCTGCACCCACCAGATGTCGTCATTATCTTAGCATCTTCACTTAAACACCTAAACATGAATGACAACTGCCCTTTGGATGAACGAATTGGTGATAAGAGCCAATTCACTTCATCCGGAGAATTGTAAACAACTCTAGTTCCCTTCACCTTATTCTTGGTTTCAAATTTTGGGAACGCTAAGAATACTTCCTTATCCTCATTAATAAATGGCTCCGGCATTAGAGGCCGCCTAGTTTTTTTGTTTTTACTTTGTTGTGACTGAAGAGTTATTCTCTCTATGATCAAACGACTGCGACCAATATTTAAGAGCCCCTCGAGCTCCGAGAAGAATGCTCTGTAAAAAGCAGCATCCTTTAGGCTATCAGTTACAGGAACGGAAAAGCTTGGATGTAGAAGACCTATATTATCAAGCTTAGAGGTCATGGCTTGGAGCTCTTTTAGACCTTCTCCCCGATCTCTCAAGATTCCAGCCATGATCCGAGCTAAAGTTACCATTTTGCTCGATAAACCTTTAAATAACTCGTTATCTCTGGAGAAAGCGTCCTTGTTTAATAGAAACCAAGAAATAAGCTCTTTAAGCGGGTTTTGTGCGATAGGCTTATCAATTATTTGAACTCTCTTTCTTGAGTATTCTGACACCCAAAAGTAATATTTCCCAGTTGCCACACGAGCTATATATCTTAACCAACTTGGGGGATCTTTGCTTTTACGAATGAAAACCGGGAGAAAATCACTAGTTCTTAACCAATCGAGGATCCTCTGAAACTCCTTTTCAGAAAAGGCAGATTCCTCTACTTTTGCAAACCGCGCTAACCAGTCATTCAAACACTCTAGTAGATGTCGTGCCAGTTTCGGACTCACCCTTGCTTTTTGGTATCCTTTCTTTGCTCTTTCGCCAAAGAACTCAGGTATCCTAGGGAGAGGAGATGAAAGATTCCTTTGTAGCTTTTCAAAGCTCTCTTTCTCTTTTTTGGCTTTAATATCCCTTTTAGCGTCTTGAAACTTTTGATTAATAGTCTCATTAAGAACTAAAAGCTCATCATTAAACTGTTGATACAGCTTTAGCCCCTCATCGCACTGAAGTACTTCAGGGGAAATTGAGCCTAACAGCCTGTATGCTAAGTCTATCTTTTCTAAAGTTCCTTTATCGCCTTTGAAAGTTTCTCTTGCTTTTTCAAAAGCCTCTTTCTTAAGATTTAAAGCTCTGATAGCGCTTCTGTTGCCCAATTTTTTTTCTCTGTTGTTGTTTTGTTGGCTACTAGCCGCTTGTGGTATCTCGAAGAAATTCTCGTAGTTTGAAAACCAAGACTTTATCTTTCCACCTAAATATGATCTATACTCAGCCCAGTTAGTCTCAAAGCGAGGATTTTCGGGCAAAGCTTGTGCTCTATCACATAACCAATCAAGGGTAATTTTGAGTATATCTTTATCCAGCGGTGCACAGAGAGCTATTTGATCTTTTAATATAGCTTCTGGCGCGTTCCGAAGCGTCCTAATTAAGATACCTAGGAAATTGCTAAGTTCATTGAAGCTTGTGCTTAATCCGAAGTATGCCTCGCTTTGGTTCTCAATTTGTTTAAAGTCAGATGTTAGCTCTGATAGCTTTTTTACCTGCTCGACAGCAAGTTTACTTTTAGCAGATAAGTCTAATTTTGAAATCTTATCTAAATTCACTTCTCTTATGAACTCGGGGATGAACAGATAACTTGCCTTACCGACTTTATGTGAGGGCAAGGGTCCGGTTAGCTCAGGATCATCTTGATCATTAGACTGTAGGACTGTTTGTGAGAATACCCGATCTGAATGGGACGGTTCAGCGACCAACATGACCCTTGTATATTTTGTTAGCAATTTAAGTAACTCGTTTGTGGAGTGCGAGCCTACCGCTTTTTCCCAAAGGTTCGGAGCAATCTTCTTACAAGACGGAAGCGATTTTCTAAGAAGACTGATGTCTTTTGCCTTAATAAAATCGACTATGGAGGCAAATTCATTGGTTAAGCTCTCCAAGTCTTCATTGCTACCTTCAAAGAATTTCGAGATGAAGTTCTTTGGGTTGCTTGAACTTCTAAATTCAGCAGTAAGGAATCCTATAAATTCAGCTGGTTTAATTCCCTGAATTAAATTCGCTCTTACAAAAGGTGATAGATCTTTCCACTCTTGTTCGAATACGCTACCGCCAGATAGTTGAATAGCTAGTCTGCAAATATTTGAATGGCTAGATTGAAATACCCCTCCCACGCACAAAAAATCGATCCAAAATTCTAAGATAGAATACTGATTTGGATCTCTACACCAGTCAGAGTAGTTTATTGGACCTACTAACCAACGATAATCATGGGCAGCATCGTCGATCAGTCTTTTCTTCCATTCGTCTTTGACAACTAGTGGATATTTTATTGAGCGTGTAACTTTATTGATGATGCGATTTTTATGTACTCGATAGCCTTTTGACCACGCTTCTCTTTTTACTGGCTTGTCGTGTCTAAACTTTGCAATTCTCTTCAAACCGGCACCTCAAAACGATTAGATAGAAAAAATAATAGGTAACAGGAGAAGAAACAAAACTCAAGCAAAGCTGTTACGCCAAGGCTACAAAGAACTCGCGTAACTCTTTTTTTCGATTTATTTTAATTTTAGTCACCCGCTTACAAAAATTGCGAAAGTTGATACCGACAAAGACTTAAGGAACATTGGCCTTAACAAAATGAAATGTGTCTTCATACGCTCCATCAATTCTACTAATTTTACCCCACGTATTCACGGAGGTACCCTTGATTCACAAAGCCTTTACCCCACGTATTCACGGAGCCACGCCAACGCTTCTCTGCCTTTACCCCACGTATTCACGGAGAAATCCCCAATAACCTCAGCCTTTACCCCACGTATTCACGGAGTTTAGCAAGAGAGTGTCTGCCTTTACCCCACGTATTCACGGAGCCATGATTATGTTTGGAGCCTTTACCCCACGTATTCACGGAGTAGCGATAGTGTCTATAAGCCTTTACCCCACGTATTCACGGAGCCATTGATGCAATGTATTGCCTTTACCCCACGTATTCACGGAGAAGAGAGAAAAAGACATTGCCTTTACCCCACGTATTCACGGAGGGTGTAACAGCAACTTAAGCCTTTACCCCACGTATTCACGGAGTAAAGTCCTGTCTATTAAGCCTTTACCCCACGTATTCACGGAGGCGATTTACCACCTTCTTGCCTTTACCCCACGTATTCACGGAGCTGTCAATCCTATCCCTAGCCTTTACCCCACGTATTCACGGAGTGGGATTCTGTTTCTTGAGCCTTTACCCCACGTATTCACGGAGTCTTTCTGTTGAACATAAGCCTTTACCCCACGTATTCACGGAGAAGAAGGGGCACCTTCTCAGCCTTTACCCCACGTATTCACGGAGTTTAAAGGTTATGACTGGCGCCTTTACCCCACGTATTCACGGAGTACATATTCATGTTTCATGCCTTTACCCCACGTATTCACGGAGTTGCTCCTTCGAAAGAGAGCCTTTACCCCACGTATTCACGGAGTAGTTACCGACTGGGACACAGCCTTTACCCCACGTATTCACGGAGCCTCAGCAGCTAACATTGGCCTTTACCCCACGTATTCACGGAGGGATATTAATAGATCATAGCCTTTACCCCACGTATTCACGGAGTAAACTCAATGGTGGAAAGCCTTTACCCCACGTATTCACGGAGTTTTGTGCTTCTTTAGGAGCCTTTACCCCACGTATTCACGGAGTCCCTGTCGATTCTTTGAGCCTTTACCCCACGTATTCACGGAGTCCAGCTTGAATATTCATGCCTTTACCCCACGTATTCACGGAGTCCCGGTCATTGGTACAAGCCTTTACCCCACGTATTCACGGAGACAGCATTTTCTATGAATGCCTTTACCCCACGTATTCACGGAGCTGAATCACGGTGTGATAGCCTTTACCCCACGTATTCACGGAGTTATAAAACCTCTGAAGTGCCTTTACCCCACGTATTCACGGAGAGAGAGGAAGCCTTCATTGCCTTTACCCCACGTATTCACGGAGCGGGCTCTCTTAATCTTGGCCTTTACCCCACGTATTCACGGAGTTCTTAAATCCCATTCTTGCCTTTACCCCACGTATTCACGGAGACTTGCCTAGATTTATTCGCCTTTACCCCACGTATTCACGGAGTTTATAAGCATGAAGGATGCCTTTACCCCACGTATTCACGGAGTATGGCTCGATTTCACAGGCCTTTACCCCACGTATTCACGGAGTCAGGGTTATCGGTTTTGGCCTTTACCCCACGTATTCACGGAGTCCTCTAAAAGACTCTTCGCCTTTACCCCACGTATTCACGGAGTCTTAATTGAAAACTATGCCTTTACCCCACGTATTCACGGAGGCGTCCCACGAAAGGTAAAGCCGTAAATCCCTGATTTCGTGAGGATTCTTTACTTTAAAGTAATTGTTTCTTCTGCCCGATACCTTCTTTTGACACGAAAATTACAATGAAAACTAAGGAATTTCAATGAAAAAACACCGCCAAAGCATGGAAAAGCGCTTCAAGTCGTCGAAGGCTCCGATGTGGTTACCTTACCTTCAATCGATCGAACACGTCACCGGCGATACATTTCGATTCACTTACAACGGCGGAGTTGAAGAGACAAGTCTTAAATCGATCTCCTCAATAATGCTCTACGGTGAATATGGGCAACTAGACACAAGATTAATAGAGCAGATCTGCCTAAGCGGGGTCCCTATTGTAATTCACAAGAGAAATATACCGAGCCCTATTATTATAAGCTCTGGAACACGGCGAGATCAGCGTAACACTCTAGAAATGCAGATTATAAAGAGAGCTAATGGACACTCCCAGCGGCATATTGTCAGAAAAATTCTTGCAGCCAAGTTTTACTCGATGCGCTGGTTGTGTCCCGAATTACCATCGCTCGACAAACAAATGTCGATAAAAGAGATGAGACTTATAGAAGCACACTACTCAAAAAAGTACTGGGCTTCTTATTTTAAAGAGTTGGGGCTTAAAGGGCTTAGTCGGCGCTCTGACGGGAAGGTCAAAAACGCACTTGATGCTGCTTCGAAGTTCCTATCGGGATTACTATTACGCTGGATTACCTATCATCACCTATCGCCATTTCATGGATTTTTACATCAGGGCACAGATTACCCATCCCTAGTATACGACTTAATAGAGCCCTATCGGGGCGAGTTTGATCGAATTGCCCTAGGAGCTCTACTTTCAATAAATGACCCTAATAACAACACTGCATCGATTGGGATTGTGATAAACGAAATAAAAAAAGCATTAGATGAACATGTCTACACAGGTTTAACCAGACAAATTGTAACTCGCCATGAATTATTTCACGGAGTAGTCCTTGCGCTTAAAAGTTATTTAATGGAAAACACCAGACGTTTCATGGTACCAACAATCGATAAACCAAATGGGGGCAGACCAAGGAAAATTCCTTTTAGACTCTACGGTAGACAAGCCGGGCGGACAGATTTTTGGAAGGAAGCAAGGCTAGTTTCTGGGGATTTAGAATAAAGCCTAAAGGGGCACCGCAACCCTTTGGAGCCTCCCTCCTTTTAAATATCTAGCTTGCTATAATAAATATCTGAAAATATTGAATCAAAATAGCCAACTTTTTCGAGAAGGATATTCTACACAAGATGACTCGAAATGGCTTAATAACGGGGGTCAGGCCGGCAGGAGATTGCTCTATAATCAAATCTCTAACGCCAACTGCCCTTCACTCCAAAGAGTAGCAAGTCTATGAGCCTCCTCTCTTACAGCACGAATTGTGCCTTCTCTGAGTTTATCCAAATTAAAATACATTCTGGCAGGGTTTGGGATCGAGGTACGATTCTGCGGAGCCAATATAAATGCATTTCTCATAGTCGTCTCAACCATCATATTTTCACTATGACGTATAGGATCTTTATTACCAAGAGTAGCTTCAATATCGTTCGCCCTAGCAATGATCGCTAAAATATCTTCATTAGAAAGCAATGCTTCTCTATAAACCATAGCTAAATTAGTGCCTAAACGAGCCATAGAAGAATGAAACTGCTCAGTGGCTGTTTCATCAAGGCACCATACACGCTGACATCCAAATTCATGTTGATATCGCTTTACAAACTGAAATTGTCTTAATCCTATTATGTGCTCAATATCTTCACTAGACATCGAGATACGAAGAGCTTTTTTAAGCTCTCTCCAATAGGCCTCAGGCACTGACATCATTCCTGCACTATTCTCATTTTGAAATACTAAGTATGAGGCAGCACCTATAGACTCTCTAAATGAGTTGCTCACTCTACCTGCTGAACTTTTTTTCATCGCATCAACTAAAGATCCATAAACATCATCATAAGGATATATTATTCTGGATATAGTGATGTTACTGCCACGATGTGGTAAAGCCTCAATCTCTTCTCTAATTTGTCTTGCAGATTCAAAATGTTCCACTAACTGAGGTGTACTTTGAATTATATTTACCGCCTCCGGAGTGAGACTAACGTATCCATCTTTCTCAGAAAAAATTCCATCTCGAATCATCTCCCTTAGGCGCTGCTTTGCTGGAGCAGGTAATCTTTTGGTTTCAACTCTAGGATCTGGATTATCTGCTGAAGGCATAAGATCAAGTGCTACACAGGTTGATACATCAACCTGTCTTTCAGATACACCTAAATTTTTAAGGATAGAATATACTAACTGCGCCTCAGAGCCACGATCTGTTGAAGCTCGATACTGAGCTACTGCTTTAATCATTTGAGAGCCATTATAGCCCCCAACGATTGACGCAGGATCATCGCCAGCTTCAAGCCGACGCCTAACTCTTGAAGCTGTATTTCGAGGTAAGAAATCCACAGCAGCTAAGATCTCCTCCCTTGTTGGTTCTATTTTCACTAATTCATTGTAAATATAAACCAGATCTTAGTCATCTGGATGGTCATTGAGGAAAAAGTTAGAATATGTGTAATACTAAAAAATATATGAAGCTATTAGTTATAACTTTTATGATTTGCCTCGCATCTATGAATGCAAAATCCGAAGTTTGTCTATATAAAGGTCTAGTAGACTATAACTGCGATGGTAAGTTAAAGATTGCAATCACAGGAGACAGTGTGGTTTATGGGACTGGTGACTCAGAACTTGGTAATCGAGGCGGTTATCCAACAAGAATAAGAGGTCTGCTTCCCAAAGGAATTAAGACAGTTAATCTTGGCTTCTATTCAATTCGAACTGTTCAGCTACTTGGCAGATTTCAATCAGGTATCTACGATAAAGCCCTTAAAAATGCAGACTTAGTGATTATCGATCTTGGCAGAAATGATTGCTTAGATGGAGTTCCCCCAAATAAAACTGTTCGTAACCTAAAAAGAATCGTTAAATATGCTCGAACTCGGGAAAGCCTGAACGATCAAAAACCTCCATTTGTTTTAGTAGGAACACAGATTCCTTGTCCTTCAAGAAGGGTGTGCGTTGGACGAATTAATGAGGCTGTAATAGCTTCTGGCAAAAAAGGAGGTCTACCCGTATTTTTTAGATTTGATAGATATCCTGAATCAGTTATTTCATCTGATCGAATCCATCCAAACTCCTCTGGATATCAGGTAATTGCCAGGAAAGTTAGTAAATTCATCAAGGGAAGATTGCAAAATATTTTGATGGAAGAATTTACAGAAAATTAAATGTCTTGGGCGAGAAGGGTTTATCAATCCAGTATTAGCAAACTCTCCTCGCCACTGTCCAGGAAAGAACTAATCTGCGTAAAAGACTCTCTAATAGATCTCTCGAGATCCTTAGTAGAGCAATTTCCTTTAGTAATCGATATGACCTTAGGAGGGGCTCCGTAAAGAAAACTCCAATGTCTAAAATCATTATCCTTAGAAACAATCACAAAGCCGTTTGCTTGGGCAAAATTCCAAATTACTTCATCCCCAACTGCATCAAGCCCCAGATCCTTTACGTGCTTAGACTCAGGAAAAATATCTGATAATGCTTTTACTAGTTTGAAAGAAAGGTTTACGTCAAAGAGAAGCTTCACGCAGAATACTTAACTAGCTTTCTTTCCCTGTCAGCTGCAAAAGCCAGGCATGCCTTTAGGTCTTCTGATGTCAGCTCAGGAAAATCTTCAAGAATTTGAGCCTCGGTCATACCTGAAGCCAAATAATCCAATACATCATATACTGATATTCTTAGCCCTCTGATACACGGCTTACCTCCCCTTTTGTTTGGTTCGATTGTGATGATGCCTTGGTAGTTCATTCCAATTATTATAACAGCGAGGATTTCAATTTTCAATTGAATTCATAGTGTGTGTGCCTGAGAACGAAACCATATAGCTCCTTACCCAGACTATTGGGGGTCAGGCCGGTTCTACTTCGCTAACTTGTCCCTCGTAGCTTCCTACTTCGCCAAGGCTATGTAGGACAAGTTAGCGGAGTAGGAAGCTACGAAGAATTTTAAAGGCCTGACCAGGCAACTGGTAGAATCAATCCACCCTATACTCTGCAAGCTTGTTTCTGAGAGTTCTGATACTTATCCCTAAAAGCTCTGCAGCTTTAGTTCTATTATCACCGGTTGCTTTAAGAGTCTCTAAAATTAGAAGTTTTTCTGCCTCTGCTACAGTCATTCCACTTCTAATACTTGGGACGATCTCCTTTTCAATCTGAGATGAAAGGGATGGTGGTGCAGTAATTAAGAAATCCTTGGCTTCTGGAGATCTGCCCTGAGCAAGTATCGCAGCCCTCTCAACAGCATTTTGTAACTCCCTAATATTTCCTGGCCATGGATACTGCATCAGTGTTCTCATGGTTTCAGCAGGTATCTTTACACCACTATTGCCAATAACTTTTCTCATGAAATGCTCTACCAAAAGTGGAATATCATTTTGCCTTTCTCTTAGCGGAGTAAGAGTTATCGGGATAACATTTAAACGATAATAAAGATCTGCCCTAAATCTGCCCTCTTCTGCCTCCCGAGCAAGGTTTCTGTTAGTTGTTGCAACAACCCTTACATCAACTGAAATTGGAGAAGATCCTCCAACTCTATCGACTTCTCGTTCTTGGAGAACCCTTAAAAGTTTTGCCTGAAGCCCTAGCTCCATCTCAGAGATCTCATCAAGCAATATTGTGCCTCCATGGGCTAACTCAAATTTTCCTAATTTTCTCTTCTCAGCACCTGTAAAAGCACCTTTTTCATGTCCAAACAGTTCACTCTCTAAAAGATTAGCAGGAAGCGCTGCACAATTTACCGCAATAAATGGCTGCTCTGCTCTTGGTGACACCTGATGAACCATTCGGGCTATTAACTCTTTACCAGTTCCGGATTCACCCTGAACAAGTATTGTTGCATCACTTTTTGATACAGCTTCTACGATCTCAAGAACTCTTATCATGTATGGATCGTTTGTAATTATTGCTTTTCCTTTAGAGGTTCTTGGGGTTTGTCTATATTCTTTTTGTTCCGGGCTAAGTACTCTTTCTATCACTCTTTCAAGATCTTCAGCTGAAAAAGGTTTAGCTATAAAATCAGCTGCCCCTGCCTGCATCGCCTCTACTGCCTGAGTAATTGTTCCATGAGCAGTTATCATTATGAATGGAATTGCGGGGAACTTATCTCGTACATACTTAAGCAGCTCTTGACCTGTCATGTTAGGCATTCTTTGATCTGATATAATTAGATCAAAATTTCCCTCTAATGCTTTAACAGCTTGCAATCCATCAGACACCACTACAGCTTCATATCCAACATTCTGAACACAAGACTGAACTGCTAACTGCATGTGAACATCATCTTCCGCTATAAGTACTCTCATACGATCTCCTTTGCCTGAAACTGAATTACTACCTCGGCTCCGTTATTATTTCGAAGCTCGATCGTTCCCTCATGTTCCTGAATTGTTTTGTTTACTATTGCTAGTCCAAGCCCTGTTCCACTTGGTTTTGTGGTAACAAACGGCTCAAGCAATGTTTCTAACTTTTCGCCCTTAAACCCAGGCCCTGAATCTTTGATAACAAGTTTGCCTGTTTTTGTTAGATTTATATCTATCTCAGTAGCACCAGCTTGAATTGCGTTTATTATTAAATTGCTAATTGCTCTTCTAAGAGCTTCCTCATTTCCAACTATTCTCACAGCGTCAGGGGTATCAATGGTAATCGATACATTATGAGCCGATCTAAAGTATCCTGCTCTCTCTTTACATAGAACCACTAAATCAACTGGGCCTCTCACAACAGGTCTATCTTTCGAGAAAACAAGAATATTTGTTACTACTGAATCTATACTCTCAATGCTTGCTTCAATCGCCTCAACAAGCTTTTTAGACTCTGAAGAAACCTGTCTTTTAAGCATGCTTACAAATATCTTCATCGCTCCTAGTGGATTTCTTACTTCGTGAGCAACTGCTGCTGCTGTTTGCCCCAGCATGGCCATTCTTTCAGATTTTGCGATCTCTTCTTCCTTTCTTGCGATAGTCTCTCTTAGCTGTTCAGCTTCAATTTTAAGCTCTTCGTATTTAACCTCAAGCCTTTCACCAACCTCATGAAAACGCTCAAATGCATCCTTAAGTAAGGATACCTCTTCTGCAGGAAGTCTCATTCAACACTCCTCGCAAAAAAACCTTCAGCTATTGCATCGAGTAATGTAACCCAGTAATCACTTGCTGGATGTCTGGAAATTGCATCTTTTTGTCTTTGCGATACTAGCTCTTTATCAAACAGATCTACTGCTGCTCTAACTAGCCCATAATCAACCCAAGAGTCTAAGAACTGCTCTGGAAAAAGTTCTCTGCCTTTAAGAAGCCATTCTCCTGCTTCTCTGTCTCTTTTTTGATCTAGAAATAATTCTGCCATGAGCCTTATTCCTTCCCCAGCTCTTTCATGATCAGCAGGGATTGAAGCTAATGTGTTTTCCGCAGATTCGTATCTAGCCAATTCTATCTGGCATTTTGCTAAGACAAGTGCTGCATTTGGTTTCTCTATGTTTCCTATCTCAATATAGGATTGTTCAAGTAGCTTCTCTGCTGGACCACACTGCCCCTGCCTTACAAGACTTTCTCCTTGAAGAAGAAGAACTTTACCACGCAAAGTTGAAGCCGAATCAAGCAACTCTAAGCTTCGACCTGCGTAAGCATAAGATGACTTAAAGTTGTCCTCCTGGAATTCAATTATCGCACGATAAAAAATTACTCTTGCTCGCTCCTCGTTTGGAATCTTGTATCCTTCCCGGTCTGCTACGATCAATGCTTCTTCAAGCCTTTCTACAGCCAGTTTAGGTAACGAAAGAGCCCATGCGCTTTTACCTGCTGCAATAAGCGCTTTTGGAGTTCGTGCTCTCTTTGATAACTGCTCAAAAGAAACCATCGCTTTATAAAATTCTCCTTCACTTGAGAGCTTCTCAATGGTTGATGGGGAATCTGCAAATGCTAGATTAATAAAGATTATAGTTAGTAAGATTCTCATGCAGCCTCAAGAAGCCCTTTTTTCTTAATCTTCTCTACTAAAGTTGTCCTATTGAGCCTTAAAAGAGCTGCAGCAGCTTTTTTATTTCCACGGGTCTGATTAAGAGCCACTGATATAAGCTTCGTTTCATAGGCTTCAACCAAAGAGTTGAAATCAAGTCCATCTAACGGGATCTCCTCCGGACATTCGATCACTTCGGTTTCCATTCTTGTACTATGAAGATAATCAGGAAGATCTTCTGCTTTTACTTCTGCACTTTCAGAGAGAACAGCAACTCTTTCCATTAAATTTTCTAGCTCTCTTATATTTCCTGGAAAGGGATAATTTTTAAGTGCCTGCTTTGCCTCATCAGTCAAAATTAAAGCTGGTTTACTCATCGCTTGAGCCATCCTTTCAAGGAAATATTGAGCAAGAACAAGCACATCGTTTCCTCTTTCTCTAAGAGGTGGAAGCTCTATAGGAACTACTTGGAGTCTGTAAAAAAGATCTTCTCTAAACCTACCTGCTTTAACTTCCTCTCTTAGATCTTTATTTGTTGCTGCTATAACCCTAACATTTACTTCAATTGATCTCGTGCTACCAACAGGCTCAACAACTCTCTCTTGAAGAACCCTTAAAAGCTTAACTTGAAGCTTTGGGCTCATCTCGCCAATTTCATCTAAAAATATCGTGCCACCATCTGCTAATTGAAATCTTCCGATTTTTGAGTTCACAGCCCCTGTAAAAGCTCCCCTTTCATGACCAAATAACTCACTTTCAAGGATCTCCTCTGGTATAGCACCACAGTTAACAGGTACGAGCTTTCCAGTGCGTCCTGAGAGCTTATGAAGGGCTCGAGCTACAAGTTCTTTCCCTGTTCCACTCTCTCCTAGTACTAGTGTTGTTGAGTTGCTTCTGGCGATTTTTTCTAGTGAACTAAAAAGTCTCCACATAATGGGACTTTCACTAATGATGCCTGCAAATGATGTTTGTCTCATGTCTCTCCTTAGACTTTTAAAGTAGAGATCCTTTCTCTACTCTCGGGGTCAACCTGACCAGTATCGTCAAAATCCATGCAATTCCCCTACCAGAAAAATGTTTTCGTGTAGGTAAATTGACATAGAACATAGTAACTGATGAAAAATAGGCACCTTTTTTTTCGGATTAGTTGGTAGGGATCGGTTTTTTGACAAAAATGTTACATTATTTACTAAAGTTTTTGTTGGATTATGCCGATAAACCGGTTCATTTTTGTGCGGGAATGTACAAAATTGGATGAGAAGATCTTTGAACAGCTTTTTTGAACGCAGAGGTCGCAGAGTTTCACAGAGTGAAAATAGCAATCAAGCAATTTAACAAATAAGCTATACCGATCGCTCTGCAATCATTGTTGAGAGCTCTTGGGCTCGCTCATGAGCAGGGTTAAAGAGCTTGATGGTTTCTACATGAGAAGTTGCTTCCTGAAGCTTACCTTGAGCAAAACAACATCCAGCTAGAGCATAGACCATATCCAAATCTGCTGGATGAAGATCGACATATCTTCCAATCATTGATTCAAGTTCGTCTAACTTACCAAGTCTGTAACCTAGCTCTATTGCCCCAAGAATTGCTCTTCCGTTTTCTGGGTTAACTTCTAAAGCTGATTTATAAAGCTCCCAGGCTCTTGCTTCACTGCCTTTATGTTGCTCATAAAGGGCGATTCCAGCCATTGCAACATCACTTTTTGGATTGCACCTTAGTGCTTCTTCAAACTTTGCCTTTGACCCAGCCCAGTCTCCTCCTGCAAGAGCAAGTGCTCCTCTAGTACAAAGTAATCTTGCTGAATTTGGATATCTCAGTGCCGCAACTTCAACTTTCTTTGCTGCCGACTCAAATTTACCCTGAACAACTTCAAGTTCTAACTCAAGGCAGGCTTTTAGTTCTGTCTGCGTCTCAGTAAGAGATCCAGTGATTTCAGATAGAATCTTCTCTGCTTCAGCATATTCTTTAACTCGTTTTTTATCCTCTGCTATGGCAAGTTTCATATCAATCTGAGCTGTTTCTTCAGAGATTTTTACCACCTCAATCTGAGATTTTAACGGCGCTAGCATTGCTAAAAGCTCTTTTGCTCCTTCATGCTCAGGAAGCTGTTCTAAAACTTCCATCAAAAGTGCACGTGCTTCAGTTGTTTTATCTTGCTTATATAAACAACCAGCTAAGCAGAATCTCATCTGAGCATCGTCTTTATGGTTATCAACATAGTTTCGAAGAACCGCTTCAAGTTTATCAAATCTACCTAAAGCGTATGAGCACTCAATTAACTGGTAGATCGGAACTAGTTGAAATGGAGAAAGATCTAAACTCTGTGAAAAGTATCTAAATGCACCCTCATAGTTTTTTTGCATTACTTCACACATTCCTAACCCACTTAGGGTCTTTGGATCTTGCTGATCAATAGCAAATGCCTCTCTAAAGGCTCTTCTTGCATCAACAACACGCTCTTGAGCCAGGTGAACTGCGCCAATAGCACGAAGTGCTCTGGTTGAGTTTGGGTCAGCCTTGTAGGCCTCGGTGAGAAACCTTTCTGCTTCCTCATATCGTCTTTCCTTGGCAGCCTCTTCACCTTTTTCGAGTGCTGTTAAACTCGAAGAATCTAAAGTGTCCTTACTCATCGGTACTATCTCCTTATAAATCTTTTCTACCTGCTCTGCTGTTTTCTCCCATGAGCAGTTTCTTGCCCTTAATTTTAAATCTGGAGATACAGGTGTATTCCAGGCTGCTATTACTGCGCTTCTTACGCTCTCTGCATCATAAGGCAAGGCATAGAAGCAATCTTTCCCTAAATAGTCTCTGATTGTTCCGTAATCTGAAGCTACTACATTTGTTCCGTAGGCTGCTGCTTCAAGGCTTACTAATCCTGGAAGTTCATACCAGGATACAAGTGCATGAACTCTGGCACCCGAGTATAAGCTAGCAAGTTCAAATGGATTTAAATTCTTAAGGAAAATTGTTTCTCCTTTTCGTTTAAAGTTTTTAACAGCCGCATCGTATTCAGGTTGATAAGTTATTGCTCCCTCAACAAAGATTATTTTTATATCTGAATCTTCAAGAGCCTTTAAGAGCATTAACTGATTTTTTCTAGACTCAATTCTACCTACACAAAGAAGATAGTCTCCGTAGATCTTTTTATATTTCTCTGCGTCGCCTTCAGCACCAACACTAAATCCAAGCCTAAGCTCACTTGCTTTCGCTCCGTAGTAACGCTTGATAGCCTCGCTCTCAACAACTCCTGTAGTAAATATTGCTGAAGCTCTCTCTGCTACCCACTGGTTATCAAAAACTGGAGCTCTTTCAATTGAATAAACATCTTCTGGATTCCAAGATAGTCCATTCATCAGATTGTGCGCTATTAGATGTGATTGAAAATGAAACCTTGGAACATCTTCAAACATCGCCTGAACCACAAATGGGACCCCAGCATTAAGAACTCTTTCTGCTTGCGCTCTTAGAACCTGTGGTAGGGTAAAATTTGTAAGGTGAACAATATCAAATCCTGAAGGATCCATGTTGCCTTCATAATCAACTACAACATTATGTCCCCTCTTAGTTAACCCTTCGCAAAGGGATAACATAACAGTCACATCTCCCCCTGGATGGGTACGCGAGTTTGGGCGTAATTGAAATAAGATCTTCATCGTCTGAAGATTAGATGCACGAAGTATTGGAAAAGACTCGAAGTTAGTTCCGGATGCTTTTAGATCTGAGCTGAAACAACAGCTTTTCGAACGCTGTCTTCAAGTTCGTCAAGCTTAGGCTCCAAATCCTGTTTTATACTCTCTCCAAGAGCCCACCAGGATTGATATAGCTGCTGCTGACAGATATTCTTACAAACATCAGCTAAGTCATTCATATTATTAGTAAGATCTAAAATTGCCTTTTTTTCAGATGGTAAAAGCTCAATTAAAGTGCAGTACCAGTTGAAAAATTCCCTAAGAGTACCAACACTTTGTACTAATGCTTGATTCCCCTCTTGAAGCTTACCCTCTTGGAAATATTTTCTAGACTCTCTGAATTGAAGATAACAGGTGTTAACTATATCTGGAGCATCTTTTAACCTTACACCTACATAAACAGCAGGCAGGCTAGTCTCAACCTCAAAAATTCCCTCGCCTATCTGAGTTAGAACCCCACTCCACTCATGATCTTGTAACTCTTTACCATTAAACAGTATCTGAGAGATCATGTGCTCAGGGTCAATTACAGCCTTAATGAGCTCTATTAAATCAGTAACCCGATTGATTCCTGAAAGATTTAAAGGGGTTACACTTCCGTTAATCGATACACGGATCATACCTTCTCCTTGTGACTTGGATTCCATACCTCGTTAAGATGGTACCGAAAATCAGAAGGATTCATCCGAGCATAAGCTTTTTGCAGATGGCAAAGAACTAAGCTCAGCTATGTTCTGGTTATGAAGCCTCTTATTCGTTTTAGCCCACTTAGCCCTCTTGCTTGAAGATGCGGTACCATCCCTAGCTGTTCTTGAAATAAGTCGCTTGGTGGTTTTCCTAAAAGTTTCACTTGTAGCTCCAACACCAGAAAGCACCTCTACATTACTTGAAGAAACGCAGAAGCTTGAATTCTGACAGATCTGTCCTGTGGCCCCATAGTTAATCCATAAAGATTGCCACTGGAGAAGTTCAAGTTTCTTGGCTTCTAAGATCGCTACTGATGCGATTTTTTTACTCTTAGCACTGGATTCAGGAGCCTTTCTAATAAGCTTTGAAATCCTAGTGATTAAGCGTGCCTGCTGATTGGCTCTGCTATCAAGACTTCCCAAGATATCAGAGACATTATATGGCTCACAGCCTAGACAGCTATTACCGTTTCCACCACAGACTCCGCATCTATCGATTTTAACAGATCCAAATGGAGTTCCTTCGCAATCAAGACAAGATGTTCCATCCCCTTCACAAACCCCACAGATATCAAACTGGGCATTTCCATTGATTGTTCCGGCGCAATCTTTCTGACACTGCTCAACAGTTAGAAGCACCGTAAAATCTTTTGACTTTAGTCCATCTGAAACATTTGCGGTCACTGTACAAGATGAAGGCAAGCCATTTGTTTCTGCATCAAAAGTTATCGATGTTTGAAGAGTTGCCTGTGAACCTTGAACTGTTCCGCCACTATCAGAGAATGTTGCATTTGGACATGTGGAGCTCCATTGATAATTCAAAATATTATTTGGAACGCCATCATCCGTTACTAACAAAGTAAGCGTCTGACTCACTCTAGGATCAGAACATGGTAGTGGTGGTATCTCTCCATCAAACTCACCCTCAGGTGGCTCATTTGGTTCTGTTTCAACTGAGAAGCTACATTCAGCTTCAGTGCCCCATTTGTCAGTTAATTTAGTTATTATGTCATAAAAAATTCCAACATCTGACTGACCAGGAGTCCAGTTGTAAAGTATCTGCTCTCCATTCTGAATAGTTCCACCTTCTGTAGGATCGAATGTCATTGCTGGTGGGAATCCTGAATAGTTTACAGTCAATCCTCCACCTGCGGGATCAGCTACACGAATGCTATGCTGAAATGGGACTCCTTCAGTTAAAGTAAAATGCAGATCATCTATCTTGCACGCTGGTTTAACTATTCTTACAGGAGGATACTTCATTCCTGTATCAAACCATCCATGCTTATCTCCAATCACATTCCAAGCAGAAAGAAATCCAAACTTATCTGGATCTACCGGGTCACCTACTTCATAGTAATCTGATGTAAGATCCGCAAATGGATGCATCCAGACACCAATATAGTTTCCTGCCGGATTCATCGAATCTCCACCAAATGGGCCAAATCTTAATCCTTCCCAACAAAGTGCAGGGTTTACGTCACATCCAGGAGTATCTGTAGATCCGTATTTAGGTATATGGTTTTGAATCGCTGTTGCATCAATTGCAAATCTAAATTTTCTTCTATCAGGAGAAATATCTTGGACTAATAATTCCTTTACCCAACCGCTTGGATTTCTAATTCCAACTGGAGCGATGTTCGATAAAATTCTGTCAGCATCCTGAATTCCTGCTAAGTTTGATCCGTCTCTCCAGGAGCTTCCAGAGTTACTCCCTGCATAAGCATAAACAGATAAAACTGGATTTAGAGGATCAGTTCCATCAAAATGAATAATTGGAACTTCTCCTTGGGAAGTGTGCTTTGGCATCGGTCCATTGTTTAATACTAGCCAAAAACTATTCGGTAAAACTCCAGGAAATGGCTCACTTGCCGGCGCAGGAGAAAATTCTACCTCCCACTCAAAGTGATTATCTGTGGTGTTATAAATTCCAACTATCTTCTCCGTAACACCAGCATAGTTTCTGAGGGTTATAGGTGGGCCGCCCCACGGAAGAGAATAATTAAACTGATAAACTTCAGCTAAGGATGTTAATGCTAAAAAGAGAATTGAAATAAATCTTAGTGTCATAAGTCACGAATGATAACGCCGATAGCATCGGTAATCAAATTGATGAATTTAATGGATTTCGTAAATTAGCTTAATTAGTTAGCCTTATAAGCATGAGATGGTTTATATGTATCCTTCTACCTTTAATCGGTTGTGGAGGTGATAGCTCATCATCATTCGGAGGTGGTGGAGCTGCACTTGTTGCTGTTACTACCGATCCTTCCAAGATCGATATTCAAGATCGTACCTCCGTAAAAATTACACTTAAAGAGGTAAATCGAAGTGGCATAGTTGTAAAAATAAGATTCTCTAACAAACTTGAATATGCTCCTGGCACAACCTTCTTAAGAGTAAGTGGAGAAGATCGTGCTCTTGAGCCAGACTTTAATCTTAGAGATGGAAACAGAAGATATCTTGTTTATTTTTTAAGAAGATCTTTTTTTGGCGAAATTCCTGACGAAGAAGACCTGATCACTAAATCTGAAGAAGGTGAGCTTAGACTAGAGCTTACAGGTAGAGAGCGAGTTCAAAATAGTTTAGTCGAAGTTGATGTAGATGTTGATGATCCTTTAATTGCTAATGATCAGGAGTTTTCACTCGAAAATCCAGGCTTTCAGACTGAAGCAGAAGCTAGTATATCGGTTGCGTCTTAAAGAAGACTTGGGGGTCTGACCCTCCAGGTTTTTTTAAGCAGCTTTTAATACCGCGACATCAGAAGAAAAAGTTTCTTGTAGAACCTCTTTGGCCAATCCGGAGAGTCGCTGATCACCAGAGTGAATAAATGTAGATAACACAGTTGCCTTAAATGGAGGCTCTAGATGTCTCAGCATCTCCTTTACTATCGATCCCTGTTGACCATCACAAACGATTAGATATCCGAATGCTTTTACATTTGGATCATCACTAAGCATAGCAACTCTTGCTACTCCTTCAGCCTGAGAAACTCCATGCCTATAAAGATGACTAAGACATAAAGCCTCAAGATCACAATCTTGATGGATCGGTCGCTTTTCACCGTGCTGGGCAAAAACTCTCTCCGCTACTGCAAGAACTAAAGCAGTACCTTCCTCACTAGGGGAATTATCAATATCTCTAACTAGATCCAAAACTTCATGGGAAGGCGAAAGAGATGGATTTCTAAGTCTGTTTTGAAGTGTTGAAACGGCAGGAAGGCTAGCACCCTTCTCCGCACTATCCTGAGAGACATTTTCTTGAGACTTAACGTCCTTATCATCAAACTTCATGCGGCCTCCCTGGCTGTATCAGAATCAAGTTCTGGAAGAACCCATCCGTTAACATTATATGAAAGCTTAGGAAGGTGAGATCTAAATACAATAAAATGGGCAAATCTTAGCTTATCATCAACAACAAGATCTTTTTTCTGGGCTGTTCTTTCGATCTGATATCTTGAATAGTGAAATGCTGCCCTTCTAATCACCTGTTCATCTACCCAAACGCGATTTAAGGAGTCTTTTACAAGTAATCCACCATTAAAATCGATCTGCTTAGAATATTCTCTAACAGCTCTCTCGGCAAAGTGCCATTCTGTGTTAACTAATGATAAAAGCCTCAAAGAAAAAAACTTTCCTCCATATGATTTTAAATTTATGGAGTACGTAGGTCTTGCATAGTCATGATAAACTTCAAGCTTTGAGTGAACTCTAACTTGAACTGCATAGATAGCCTCTTCCATCCCTAACAGACTGAGTTTCTCATGCCACCTAAATCTTGCAGCATCAACAAATTCACCAAATTCTAACTGAATCTCTTTATTTGAGATCTCATGAGTAGGGCTCAGAGGAGTTGAGCTTAGAACATCCTTAGGCAATATTTGGAACTTATCTTTTATGTCTTTCGGAGGGGTTCTAGAGAATCGATCGTTCTCATCGCAGATTGTTCCTAGACCGATAGCTACGGAACCTAAAAATTTTCTGTACTTAGGATCTTCAGGTGGGAGGGACTCGCATCCTTGAGCAAAAGGTTGAGGGATAGGACTAAGCCAGGTGCCCTCATTATTCTTCTTTAGTACCTCTTCTTTAGAAAACCGCTTTGGCATAACCGTACATAGAGGGATATGGGGAGAATCGGTAGATCTGTGCTCTAACAGGTACAGGCCAATTTTGCCCTGATTCTGGCTGAAATTGCATCCAGTATTACCACTACACCAAAAATCATAAGTAAGCCTGCTGTAACGGCAGGAAGGTACTGAAAATCGAGGTACTGTTTTAAGTAAAACCCTATACCACCAGCATCAATTATACCTAATATCGTTGCGGCTCTAACGTTATACTCCAGCATAAAGAGCATACTTGATACTATTCCTGGCAGAGCAGCTGGCAAAACAGCATGGAAAAATTTCTGAAGTCCTGAAGCTCCAAAATCTTTTAGCGCATCAGGCGCTTTAGGATCTATCCCTTCAAATGCTTCGTAGAAAAACTTAGTGAGGTACCCTACTGAATAAATAGAAAGAGCTATCACGCCTGCAAGAGGCCCAAAACCTATAACAGCAGTTACAATTAAACCCCAAAGAAGAGATGGCACAGATCTAAATACATTCAAACATAGTCTGATCGAATCTCTTAAAAACATCCTTATAAATGACGTCCCTGGACTTTTAATTGCTAAAGCTGCAAGAGGAACTGAAATTATGATTCCAAAAGAAGTTCCTAAAAAAGCCATCCTAAGTGTCTCAAGTAAAGAATAAAAAAGCTGGCTCCATGGAATGCTTTTAAACTCACCAAATGATGCAGGGATCATCGAAGATAGAAAATTGCCCAATCTGCCGAGTGCGCCATCAAACTCTCTACCCGTTCCTTCAATTCCATAAAGCGCCCAAGCATAGATAACGGCACATATAGTAATGATTGATAAGATTCTATTTCTCTTAACCATTGGAGGATCAAATCTTTCTGGTTCATCAGGAGCGATTTTTTTGAACTCAAGCTCGTCTTCTTCCGCCCCACACTTCCATGATTCAACAAGTTCTCCGGATCTTAACCTAATAACTTCGTCACTAACTCTGAATGCTAAAGATTCATCATGATGAACTGAGATCACAGTAATCCCCTTCTCTCTGGCAACTTCATGAAGAAGTGCCATCACCTGCTCAGCTGTCTCAGCATCTAATGCCGCTATTGGTTCATCAGCGAGCAGAATATCAGGATCACTCATCAATGCTCTTGCGATTGCAACTCGTTGCTGCTCACCACCACTTAGGTGAGAGACAGAAGTATTAGCCTTTGATGCAAGTCCAACCCGCCCAAGTAACTCTAAAGCCTTCTTTTCATCAGCCTTGGAAAATCCGAAAAATGTATCAATAAATCGATAATTTCCTAACACTCCATGAAGAACGTTTGATAGCGCAGAAAGCCTCTTAACAAGTCTTAGGTCCTGATAAATTACCCCTACTTTTCCCTCAACCTCTCGTGTTCCTGTTACCCTGTGCTTGCCAGCGATTACAGAAAGAAGTGATGTTTTCCCTGAACCTGATGGGCCAACAATAGTGACCTGTTTTCCACGCTCAACATCAAGTGAAATTGATTTAAGAGCTCTGACTCCACCAGAAAAGTTTAATGAAACCTCCTTTAACGAAATTATATAATCAGGTATTTTATAGGCTAAATTGTTCATTTACTTCCTGGTATAGGCAATCCACTAAGTTTAATTGCTTCTCTTGAGGCGTTGATATGAACTTTAGGATCCACCTCTTTGAACCTTGCAGCTCCATACACATCAGAGAAAAGATCTGAGCTCTCTTCGCTAAGTTTGAGTATACTTTCTTTTATATTTTTTTTGGTAGCTTCATCTAAAGATTTTCTTGCAACAATTACATGAGTTGGAACACCACTAGTTCTTGCCAGTACTTTTAATTTACTTCTAATCTCTTCTGATACATGTGGCTTTGTTCCTTCAAATGAATAGAACGAAACACATGCTACATCACCTAAGCCAGATGCAACTCTTTCTATAGCCTGAGCGTAGCTTCCTCCAAAAGCAACCTGTTTAAAGGCAGTTTTAGGATCGCCAAATCCTTCCTTATTAAGTCTCATTAAAGGGAAGATATATCCTGAGGTGCTTGTTGGACTGGTGAAAATAATAGTTAGATCCTTGGCTTTTTCTTTGAGATCAGTAAGAGAATTAAGAGGGCTATCTTTTGGAACAAGAAATAAGGAGTCGTACTCAGTCCTATAGGTACCTGATGCATCAGGCCTCTCTTCTGCTAAAAGGATCTCACTAGAATCTTCAGCAAGTAGATATGACATAGAGTCTACATAGGCAACATCAGCAGTACCATGCTTAATCGCCTGAACTGAAACACCATAATCAAGAGGAACTTGAGCTTTTACAGAGTGATGTAACTCTGTTGAAAGTCTTTTTGATAGTGTCTCTGCAGCTTCTTTAATGGCATCTGGACTTTTCTGCTTTTGAAATAAGAATACGTAGGGCTTTTCAGCAAAAGCGAATACAGCACTAAAAAGTACCCATGGCAAAATAAACTTATACATACCAAACATTTCCTTTATAGCCCGATAATTGAACAATTTGCTCAACTTTACAAGCCCCGAGTAGAATGATTTTTGTGGATATCGCTATATTCGGTGCTGGAGCATTAGGCTGTGCCTTTCATGGTCTAACTGGCTTTCCCGTATATTCTAGGCGCAAAGCATTTCAGTTTAAGGTAACTACCCCTGAGAAAACTGTGCTTGGAGAAACCATCGAAGGTTCTCCTCCTAGTAGCTTTTTAGTTTTAAATACCCAAAAACTTCATGACATAAAATTCTACTCCCCTAATACAATCTATTCCCAAAACGGTCTCTTGCCTTTTGAATGTGATTTAAGATTCCTAGTCTATTTCGGTTCAAATCAAGTTTCAAAAAACGAATTTGTAACCAAAGGATCTCCCAAAGTAGTCGCTGTTCTAAGAGATACGAGCATTTTAAATCTATTTAGGTCACTCAAAATTGATCTTGAGGATGATCAAAAAAAAGCTGAATGGAAGAAACTCTCAACATTCCTTCCAATTGCACTGGTCGCAAGCCTATTTGATGAGTCAAACGACATTGTCCTGCGAAATAATGAGGCTCAAAAAAAGGCTCTCCTAGTCTATAGGGAAATCTGCGCCCTAAGCGGCCTAGAGCCTAATGAAGAGTCTTTTCTGAGTGGCATTACTAACCATGGCTCCAATATAAATTCTTTGCTTCAGGATCTAAGAAGTGGCAGACCATCTGAGCTTGAGGCCATATTGAAACCCATAAACTCTCCATTGATAAGAGAGCTAGCTACGGAAATCACTAAAAAATGGAAGGGCTAGCACTCTGGCCCATTTGTCTCGTATTCTCGTAGTCAATGGTCTTTGGAAAGCTTTTTAAAAACCGAGTTCAAGAAGAAAAACCTGCTCCACTTTCTGCAGCAGAATCACAGGCTATTTTGGCAACTGTAGGAATCCGGGCGATTCCTTCAATGCCAGCTGCAGCTCAAAGAGCCTTCGAACTCTCTACTAACCCAAATGCTGAAGCAAGAGATTTCGTTGAAGTCATAGAATCGGACGAGTCAATGTCAGCCAGAGTTTTACGGGTTGCTAACTCAGTTTTTTTTGACAGAGGAAAACCGAGCAAAACAATTGAAGAAGCTGTACTCGTTATCGGAATCAATGAAGTTAGATCTCTATTAAGTGCAAACAGTCTAGCAGAGATTTTCCCCTCAAGGCATCCAAGCAGAACCCAGCTTTGGATGAATGATCTTGCCTGCGCAATTTTCTCAAAAATGCTTGCTGAAAGATCTATGCCATCTAAGGCCGATTTAGCTTTCTTAGCAGGACTTATGCATGACATAGGGAAACTTTTACTGCTTCAACGTCTACAGGACGGATATAGCAAGGTTCTTACAGAGTCAGGATTAAAAGGAACTTTCATAGAAGCAGAAGAAGAACTTTATCCATTCAACCACACGCAGGCAGGTCAACTAGTTGGAGAAAAATGGAATTTTTCAAAAGAGATTCTTTTTGCAATTAGGTATCATCATAGCCCTTGGGAAGAGATAAAGGGGAGCGTTGCAGGGATAGTTCGGGCTGCTGATACGATAGCCCATGCCCTTGGAATCGGACATCCTAGAGGATATGGTAAGTATCAGGAGATCGCTAAAGACTCTGTGTTAGAGGCTTTAAGCCATAATCAGATCTTCGAACCAAATCTAAAAGAATTTCTCGAGCGAGCTGAAAAAACTTATGCTTTGGAATTAGATCGATACAATGTTTAAAAGATCAAAGAAAAATCTTGCCGAAGAGCGATTTAAGCTTCTAAGCGACAACATGGCTGCTTCGATTCTTCTAAGAGATATAGACGGCAAAACGCTTTTCTTAAGTCCATATACTGAAATTTTAACAGGATATCCATTAGAGACACTAAAGAATGATTTTCTACTTGCTATTCATCCTGAAGATCTTGAAACATTCAACAAAGCTTACAAAGTTGTTTCACTTGGTGAGTCTTATCAACTTCGTTTTAGAATTGCACATAGATCGGGTATAGAGATATGGGCTGAAAGTAGAATAGTTCCCATTATGAATGATAGTGGAGACTACGAAGGGAGTCTTACTATAACATTTGATGTTACTGGCCAGGTTAGATATCAAAAGATTGTTGAAGCCAGAAACAGAGAGCTTCAGGATTTTAGTTACATGATCTCTCACGATCTAAAGTCTCCACTTTATACGATTAAAGGGATGTTGGGGGTGATTGAGGCTGATTATTTGAGCAATCTGAGCCCTGAGCTAAAAGAAATAATCAACCATATCCAGACTGCTCAGGGAAGACTTGAATCTTTAATCACTGGTATTCTTGAATACTCACGTGCATCGTCAGAAGCTATTGAAGAGAGCGAGATCCAGTTAAAAGAGATACTTACCGATATTAAGCGGGACTTTAATCTTAAAGATAATGAGATAGATGCTCCAGATTACAAAGTGCTTGGGAACAAAACAAAACTCTACCAAATAATCTCAAATCTCGTGAGCAATGCAATTAAGTATAAAGATCACAAACGAGAGTTAGCAATAAAAGTGAGAGTCACAAAAGAGGGAAACAGAGTTTTTATTACTGTTTCAGATAACGGGCGTGGATTATCTGAAGATCAGCTTGGACTTATTTTTAGACCTTTCCACAGAATACACCGAGACTTAGAAGGTACAGGAGTTGGCCTTGCGATCGTTCAAACCCTTGTTGATAGGATGGGGGGTGAAATAAAAGTTGAAAGTAAGGTTGGAGAAGGAAGTAGGTTTATCGTTTGTTTGCGAGGGGTTTAGATCGTTTATTACTTGGGCGGAAGGCCTGACCAGGCAGCTGCCAGCAGTGGAAGCGTTCTATTCCTTCTTCTCTGATTCTTTTAACTCTTCCTCTGTCCAAAGCGGATGGCGAGTAGAAAATCTTGGATCATCAAATATAATCTGAACTCCACGTCTAGTTCGTAAATTTACAAATAATGGTGCTTTTAAATTCACAGTTGAATCTTTCGCATCAGGACGTACAGTTACAATTAACATAACTGCGTATTCGTCTTCCTCTTTAAGATCAGAATCTCTGTCTCCAAAAGGAGGCTTCATTCCAAGTTGCTGCGATAGTTCAAATCCATCTATAACTACGAAAGCAAGCTCTGGCTCATCGATTGATTGTAACCAGTTAAATGGCTGTTTATGTTCTAGCATTACAAACTGCTGAGACTTTGAAAATCCGATCAATCCTGATGGGAATTGAATCAATGAATCTAGGGCAACTTCAAATTCACCGAATCTGCTGCTTTTAATTAGGAGAGTTGGAGCGTCACTCATCTTTCTCCCCCTTTGGCTTTGCCAAGAGTTTACTTGAGCCACCCTTCAATGGTTTAACCATTACAGGAATTTCTGCAGGAGCAGTTGATGAAGAAGCAGCTCGCTGGTTCTCCTCTAAGATCTGCAAATAAATCTCTTCTCTGTACACCCGTTCATCCTGAGGAGCATCTATTCCAACCCTAACCTGATTTGGTTTTAAGTCGACGATGGTGACCTTAATTCGGCCGCCTATCCAGATACTTTCTCCTCTCTTCCTTGTTAAAATTAACATTCAAGCCTTCCCTGGCAAACATGGATTAATTATCAAACTGTATGATGCATAGAACTTTAGCTAAGTCGCAACAGTAATTTACAAATAGTCTAAGATTGTTAGATTCAAAACTCTGTTTGTTACAGCATATGATGCTTGCAGTGCTGTTTGAATTTGAGATAGCTGTGAAGCTGCCGCTGTCATATCCGTATCCTGAAGTTTACTTAATGCCTCCTCTCCTGAAACTTTAGAGACTCTCATTAGCGATTCCGCTGTTTCAAGCCTTCTCAGCTTTCCACCGATCTCTACCCTTTGAACTAATACATCGTTCTTTCGTGCATCTTCTATTAGATCGATCGATTCCCTAATAGCTTGAGTTTGAGTCTCAAAATCATCTGGAAATGTATAGGCATCTCCGCTTCCATCCGGTGCTCCAGTAGCAGGGTTTGTGGCATATCCCATTAGAGCTCTACCGAGCCTTTCAAGGGCATGGATTGCTCCAGAAAATGTTGCATCACCATCAGCATTTACCTGAACTGTTAGATCGTCACTAACCTGCACCGATCTAAAAACACTCGTGCCAGGTTCTCCATCAAAAAGATATCTTCTACTTGCAGCTCCTGTAGCAGGGTTCGTGTAAGTTTGAGGATCAAATGGCGGATCATCATCATCAGCACCTCCCCAAACATATTTTCCCTGATAGGTTGCATTCGCAAGGCTTGCTAGATGATCTCTTATTTGTAGAACCTCTTCAGCAAGCTGTCTACGTGCATCTGGATTATTAGTTGAGTTTGCTGCTTGCTGAGCTATCTCTTTGGCTCGAACTAAAATATCAGAAGACTCAGAGAGTGCATCATCTTGATATTGCAGGAAACTCCTTACACTTCCGATTCTTTTTTCAAAACCTGATATTCTATCAAGCATCTGTTGAAATCTTGAGATCTCTGATGCAACGCTTGAATCACTTGGTTTTCTTACCTGTAATCCAGAAGAGAGTTGCTCACTTAAAATATCAACAGAGTTTCTGTTTCTTTGGATCGAGTACATGAGCGATCTCATAGTCTGTTGGTCTGTCACTCTTGTCATAAGCTATCCCTTATAGAAGATTTACCACCTGCTCAAGTAATTCATCTGCAACCCTTAGCACTCTTGCTGAAGCCTGAAATGCTCGTTGGAACCTCACAAGATTTGTAAATTCCTCGTCCAAGTTTACACCTGATATCTCATCTCTTTTTGCACTGACTGTGATAAATTTTTGATCTGCTGATTCAGCCTGAGTGTTTGCTCGTCTGGCTGCGTTACCGGCGGTTGAGATAACATTATTATAGGCTTCTTCAAAACGTCCTGAAAATGATCCGCCAGATCCTTCAACGACTGAAAAAGTGTATGTCTGATTCCTTAAGTTTGCGATTGCTTGAATGTTTCTCGCATCTCCCGGCGCAAATGAAGTTGAACCTGGATTAGTATCTATATCTAATGCTGCTGCAACACGAGCTGGGTCAGTAAATGCGAGAGCTAATCTTGATGAAAAATTTGTGAATGTATTAGGGTCCACAATGGCAGCAATATCATCCGGCAAACCGTTACTATTCAAATCTCTAGAGCCGGAGTAATTAAACGTAAACAATCCGTAAATATCTGGAGCATTTCCATTTAGATCCCCCGCTCTTGACTGAAATCCAGCTGTTCCTAGATCTTCATCCCCGTTACCAGGTAGGGATGTGTCGTATCCTAAGTAAGTTCTATTGACTGAATCTAAAAGGGTTCTGGTTACAGCTTCAACTTGTCCAGCAAGTTGTACTATAGGTCCTGTGGCATTGAATGGTGAGGTGTCACCTGTTTGTACCGTCCCTCTAACCTTTAATAGTCCAGCAATCGAACCTTCACCCTGTGAAAGCATAGTAGTGAAATCAACATCTGATCTAGTAGTATCGTCTCCATAGTTATAAGTGATGTACCTTAAAATCTCCCCTGAAAGTGATTGCGGTGGAGTTGAATCAAACGATGGCGTTTGTGTGATCGAAAGATCTCTTGATGTTCCACCATTAACCAGTGAAAATCCATTTGCTAACTGAATATTTATTGAACCATTAGCTAGTTCAACAGTTGAGAAACTTATCTTCTCTGAAAGTTCATTTAGAAGTCTTTCTCTTTGATCTCTAAAATCTGTAGCAGTACTGGTTCCATCAGCTTCAACAGTTGAGATCTGACCATTTAGTGCAGCTATCTCTGCTGTAATTCTATTAACTGAAGATACTTCAGCTTCAAGCCTTAAATCAGCTTCCCTTTGTAGAGATGCAAGATTGTTATAAGTAGACGAGATGCTTGTAACAAGATCTCTCGCACGCTCAACAAAATTCGACCTCAGCTCAAGGCTTGCTGGATCAGATGCTAGATCATTTGCTGCTGTAAAAAATGCTGAAAGTGTAGATCCTATCGTTGGGCTTGTTCCATCAAGTCTAAAAAGCTGTTCAGCCCTCGATAAAAACTCGGATTGAGCCCTTGCAGATGATCTTTCCCCTGCTGTTCTCTCTAGAACACCCTGCAAAAATCTATCAGCAATTCGCTGTACTGATGATATATCTACCCCTGCTCCAAGCTGCCCTCCTACTCCTGCTTCTGGGCTGTTTCTAGTTACAAGATCAACAGTTCTTCTCGCATAGCCTGGGGTGTTTACATTAGCGATATTATTTGAGGTTGCAGCAAGCATAGCCTGCTGGGCTGCAAGTGCTGATATGGCAGAACTGATTATTTTAGACGAGTAGTTAGACATATCTCCGGCAATTTTTTCCTAGCTAGACCACCTCTACCATTAAAGGGGCAAGTAGTGTGCCGGGGAGAACATGTCTGGTCAGGTTACCAGACGTAAAATCACTTTAGGGCTTTATAAAAATCCTCTGAGATCTCATCTTTTGAATATCTAACAATCCCTTCGCTATCGATCACTGCAACAAATGGGATCATCTCTCCCTGCCAGGCAACATAGGCTGAGTCCCCGATATCGTTACCGGAATAAACATGCCTTAAATATGGATATCTTTTAATTCTATCAAGAACTTCCTGCTCTTTCTCAAATTTATCGATGTTTATTGCAAAGATCGGGATATCCCGATTTTTTTCAGCAAATTCATTCAGCTCTTCTAAAACCTCTGGTGATTGCTTACACCATAGAGCCCAAAAGCAGATAACTGATGGCGATCCTTGGAATTGACTTAACGCAACATTCCGTCCATCTGTTTGAGACATAACTGTCACAGGAGCTGGTTTATTCAAAAACTGAGTCTCCATGGCAGGGGTACATGCACTTAAAAGTGCCAAAAATAAAATCTTATACATATTTAACGTCTATCCTTAACAAACCAAAAAGTAGATCTAAACTTCTCTTTTACACTTGAATCTTTCTCAGCTTCAAAAGCATTGATAATTAATTTCATAGCGCCGAGGTCATTTGTACCCTTAAGTACCTCAATTGCACCAGCTCTAACTTCAGGATCAGGGTTTCGCAGGAGAGCCAGTGCCCTTGGAACTCCAATCAAACTCGGATACTTTCTAATCATAGTGAGAGCTGCTGCATCACTTTGAACTAGTATTGCTATAAGTTTTTTATCATTAGCGAAACTTTCTATAGCCTTAAATGCCTCATCAAGCTGAGTCTTGCTAAACCTTTCAGGGGCAAAAAGAGCACCAAGTAGAGGAGCAAAATTTGATCGATTCTCCCATGCTTTATCCTTAACCCATCTTAAAATTGAAGTGGCTGGCTCTGAAGAAACGGTTGTAGCGCCAAGAAAATCAAGTGCCATCTTCAACTTATCCTTATCAGTAAAAGCTCCACACACAGAGAGTAGAACCTTTTCAAGATCTCTATCTTTCCAGCCACCTAAGGCAGATATGTCCGTATCCTCTAAAGAAGCAAAAGCAAGGGTTTGAATAACATGAACTGGTAGATCGTTTCTGTCACGAATCAACTCTAAAAAAAGTCCTCTTCTCTTATCAACTAGCCCACGCTCAAGAGCCGCATGAGCAACAGGTCTAATGAAACTATCCGATCTTACAGCTAGAATCTTTATAAGCTCTATCAGATCGGAATCGGTGATAGATTCCTTCTTTTGAATTACATCCTCACCAAACTCAGCAGCTAACATCGGCTGAGCAAGTATTAGTCCGAATATAGATAGCTTACTTTTTTCTATACCTGGTAGAGAGTCGCCGATAAAACTTTTCAATAGCGCCTCATCAAGAGTGGAATCTAGAAATAAAGCTGCGGAGAGATTTAATCCGAAGTTTTGCTCTTTTACATATACATCTTTTAAAAGATCACCTTGAATATTTTTAGGAATTCCAGGGTCTAGGAGCCTCATAACGGTACGGTATAGCTCTTGTTTTGGCTCCCTTAGCCACCTTCTAACCTGTTCTGCTGCACGAAGTGACCCTCTCCTTCTAGCTCTTTCAAGAAGATAAAACTCTGGTCTCGATCTATCAGCCGAAGAGATCGCCATTTCAATAAGTTTTTCATGTGCAACTGGATCATCTGAAGCTGAAAGTTTTCTTAGTTCACTTTCATCAACAACTTCGGTTCCAACGGAAACAACCGGAGATACCCCTCCTTCAACAAGTGTTTTCTCGCTCTGAGACCAATATATAAATCCACCTATTCCAAGGGCAGCAAGAGCTCCGATTGCAACTACAATTAGAGCAGAACTAGCCCTTGATCCCTCAACGATCTCCTCTTCTTCCTCTTTTTGCTTAACACTTCGCCCAACTATTAACTGTGATTCCCTTGGGGCGATTTTTGTGAGTCCTCCTGCCTTAGGAGCAGCTGGCATGTATGCCTCATCAACTACCCGCTTTCTTGCTTCTTGGATGTCATTTAAAATTTCAGATGCTGTTTTGTATTTCGAATCTACCCCTGCTTGCAGTACTGAATGAACCCAAGGGGGGGCTCCCTTAGCAGTAATTGTTACCCGTCCATCTGGAAACGCTCCCGTAAATAGTCTGACTGCAATCACTGACAAAGAGTAACAATCCTTTTCAAATGGAGATCCTTTCGAGACATACTCAGGCATTTTTGGCTCTTCAGCCTCCATAAAGTACTCAGAGAAGTCTCCCATGACCCCTACAAGTCTTACTGTTCCTGTTCTATCAACCCAGAAGGATCCTTCAGTAATATCTCCTAAGGAAACTCCTCTTTCATGGAGTGCTGAGACAATTCTAAGACATGCAAGAAATCTTCTCTCCGCCTCAACAGGATCAATTCCTCCTCCAACTAGAGGCCTTCCATCTAAAGGTGGAACCGTGGCGAACGCTACACCAGAACTATCGACTCCAAACCTCAAAATCGAACCAGGGAGTTCTGCACTTAAAAGCGAAATTCGTTCCAAAAAAGCATCATCAGCCCCGACCTGATCCTTAAGTCTGGATCTAAACATCCAAAGACAAACTGGTCTTGTAGTGGTTTTATCGACCGCTTTGTATGCATCAGCAAAAAGCCCCTCTAGTAGATGACTTTCAACCTGAAAATAATTACTTAAGTCAGTTTCTCTGACTTTTCCTGATGACATAAGCAGGTTTTAGACTACTAAAGAGCCGTATTTAACGAAAGAGGACAATCTACAGAGATACATCATATAGTGGGGATACTTTGTCATCGAGCTCCTGTAATTGCAATGTTCTTGTTTGTAGCTCTGGATATAAGCTGAGGAACTCTTCTTTCAATTCATCATCACATATAAACGCTGATACTCCTATGGCTCGTTCCCGCTCAATCTGCAGCTTCTCCTCTAATAAGCTATCCCCATCTGAGGAAACCAGGCAGACTCTAATTCGACCGGCACTGTCCCTGTAACGTTCAAGTAATGATTTCCTCCTTCGAGTCCTAAGTTGATTAACTAAAGTGTTAATATTCACATCAGCATCATCTCCAGTTGTAATCCCGTTTTCAGCACAGAATCTGTGAGTTTCTTCTACTATTGATCTAAAATCACGTATACTAATCCCATGTCTTATTAGAGAACGTAAAACCTCGGTTAATTTTCCTGTTGATAGAAAATTTCCCTGAAACCCTTCAGTCAATAATCCGGGTAATCTTTTTTCCAGTTTCTGTAATAGCTCATGAACTTCTGCCATGGAGAAAAATTCTTCAGGATGATTTAAAAGAAAGTTAGCGGCCTGCACCATCAAATACTCAGCCTCTGTATAAAACGGAATCTCGGACATCTCTAAAACTCTTCTTGAGGCTATTGTGTCTGGTGTCCAAAATATCGTCTGTCCAGATACAGGTAGAAGATCATGAACAAGCACTGGGCACCCTATTAGCTCTGCATTGGCGGGGTTAGAGACGACACATAGACCTCTTGTAGGTGCATAATGGTTCCAGGCAAGAGAACCGTTTATTTGCAACTCGCAACCTAATGGATCAACCAAGCTCTTCTGCCTGATTGACAAACTAGGGATAGTTACCCCTCTTTCATCGTAAACAGATTGAGTAAGTCTTTCCCAAAATCTTGATAGCTCGCGGTCTGCATTAAAAAGATTATCAAAATAAAGAACAAGGCCAGACTCTTCTACCTCAGGTTCAGGGAGCATAGGGGTTCGTTGAATAATCTGAGGTTCTTCAGATCTTAGTCTATACACTCCAAGCCCTATAAATGGCACCGCGAGCAAGAAGAATGGAAAAAATGGAAGTCCAGGAAGTACACCAATGATAAATAACATTCCTCCTGTCAAAAACAGAGTAGAGGGATTTTTAAGAAATTGGTCAGCGATTTCTGTAGCAATAGTGTCTCCCCCTGGTATACTAACCCTTGTAACCACTATTCCTGCACAGATTGAGACAAGTAGCGCTGGAATCTGAGAGACTAATCCATCACCAACGGTAAGGATTGTATATGTTTGAAGGGCCTCTGTTAATTCCATCCCTCTTGAGATTCCTAAGTAAAGACCACCAAAGATATTTATAAAAATTATAACTAACCCGGCTATTGCGTCTCCCTGAACAAACTTCATGGCACCATCCATCGAGCCATAAAGCATTGATTCACGTCTTAATTCTTCTCTTTTGTTTTTAGCTTGATCAGCTGTGATTGAGCCTGCTCTAAGTTCTGCATCGATCGCCAACTGCCTTCCAGGAAGTGCATCTAGTGTAAATCTGGCTGCAACTTCAGAGACTCTCCCAGCACCCCTTGCAATAACAATTAAAGTTACCACTGAGATGATAGCAAAAAGTAGTAGCCCAACTACCACTTCACCACGAATTAAAAACTGTCCGAATGATTCAATTACAGAACCTGCATAGCCATCTGTGAGGATTAATCTTGTTGATGCAACGTTAACTGAAAGACGAAGCAAAGTTGTTAGTAGCAAAATCGTTGGAAAAGCTAAAAGTGATATAGAGCTTGATACATAAAGGGCAGCAAGCAAAAGGAGAATCGATACTCCAAGATTAAAAACAATTAAGATATCAATTAAAGCTGCTGGTACAGGAAGTACTAATAACAGTGCAACCAGTCCAACGAATATCGCTACTGCGATATCAGCATACCGGATCACGTGCCACCAAGTCCCTGCATGAGCTGAGAACCAAACATAAACATTAGTAGAATCATAAACGCAAAGAATACAAGGGCAACAGGGGGAGTTGCTTTAAGCTCTAAGGTCTTAATCATCCCTTCTATTTTAGCTTCTCTTTGCATTGATACTGAGTTTGCAAGCTCTTGAAGCTGTCTTGTAACCTCACCCCCATGCTTTGACACTTGGGCTAAAGACATAAAGGCATGTTTTAGTTCGGTGTGGCCGGCTCTTTTCCCAATCTCGGTTAAAGCTTCCTCCATCGAGACCCCTTGTCTTGTGTAGTGATTCACTAGTTTTAAAAGCTCAGTTACAACATTGTGGGATTCTCTCTCATCTGCCATCTGAACTACCATTCTTACACATGGCCCCGTATCAAGAGAGCTACTTACCCCTATAGCAATCTGCTCAATAACAAGTGGAAGATAATACATTATCTCCTGATCTCTTTGTCGGATCTTTTTATCCAACAGAAAGCTAGGGACTCTGGCACCTGCTAGAAATCCTACTACTATACCTGCAATCATCAGCAATGGATCTCCCATCTGCGTCATCATGAGAGTTACTATTCCTCCAACTACAAACGGAGAAAGAGTTTGAAGCCGTTTAAAATCTTTAATCTGTTGAGGAGTAATGATCCCTGCTTGGAACATTCGCTCTTCAGTTGTTAGTGCAGGTTTCTTTGCGGCTTTAAACGAATACTTAGTTGGCTTCTGTACTACTACTGGATCGGCATCTGTTCGTACAGCTGAAGTTGATCTTAAAAGCCTTCTATTGTTCGGCATTAAAAGCTTTACCATAGTGCCTACAGCAACCATGAAAAGAACACCACCAACTAAAAGAAGAACGTTACCTATATCCATACTAAATTTTAAGTTTTGTCACCTGCCGGATCCAATAAACACCCAAACATACAGTTAAAATACATCCTTGCACTACTAAAAATCCAACCTCCGTTGCCAAAGACTTAATAAAGTCTGGAACCATAAATCCAATATATGTTAATAATCCTACCAATATCATTAAAATAAACATTATAGACCCACGCTGTAATCCGATCGCTGCAGCAGCAGTTGCCCTAAATTGCTGACGCTTTCTAACCTGTTTAGCTAGTCGTTCCAATGTATCACTTAGAGTTCCACCAACTTTTCTTGAAAGTAAGAGTGCCTGAACAAATAGTTCTATCTCTGGATGAAAAATGTTCTCTCCAAATGAACCTATTGATTTCTCCTCTGGCACTCCAAGCCTTAGTCTTTCAAGCATTGATTCAACTTCAAATCTAAGAATTGACCCCTCTTCAAGCCCATTAGCAGCACTCTCCATCGCCTGCATTGGATTCATACCAGTTTTTAAAAGTCCTACTAGGGACAATAAGAAAGCAGGATAGTCTCTATCAAATGCCTTATATCTCTTTTCAACTAAAAGGTTCAAAAACCATCTGCAAAAAAGTGGTCCAACAAGCAATGCTGCTAACTGCATCGCAATAGAAAGAAATTTAAAAGCTATTGCAAAAGAGAAAAGGCTAAGTGATACCTCCATTGCATGAAATACCATAGGAGAAATATTTAGTTGAGCGTATTGAAGTCGCTTTTCGATAGACTTAACAGCTTCATCCCCCTTGGCCTCATCAAGATCAGATACTGCTTCCTTGAAAGATCTAACTCCACCCCCTACGCCAGTAACAATTCCACCTTCTGTCGAAATTGCACTGCCTCTAAGACGATTTACCTGCGAGCTCTTTGGAGAGGAGAATAGTAGATACAAAAGCACCCCAAAGCATCCTAGTGTTGCTATACCAACGATTAAGAGAATTGATGAATCCACTTAATAGATCTCCCCTAAGTTTAGATGCAAACCAAAGGCTTTTATATTCAATGCTTTATGCAGCGGGCTGTTTAACATTTCTAGCCCCTTCCTTAGTCTGAGTGCTAAATGTAATCTCGTTAGGCCAGTCTCCTAAGAAGATTCCATCCTTAGCAAGTTGTTTATCAAAGTTACTAGTCCAGGAATCAATTCTCCAGATTGGCTTATCTCCTGTCTGAATCAACTTGAACATCGGTCTGACCTGAATTACACCTTCAACAAAGTGTCCAACCTCTACGATCTCGCCAACTCTAACTTTTCCTGTTCCCTTCTCTCTAAACATCCAGATTACTGCATCAACCGCTAAGGCAATCTGCTGGCGGATTATATCAATCGCTACTGATTTTTGAGCCCTTCCAAGTAAGCTTTCAAGACGTACTAATGTTTCTCTAGCATTTCTAGCATGAAGAGTTGTTAATCCTACGTGACCTGTCTGAGCACTTTCAAGAAATGCTTCTGCAGCAAATGGAGTTCTCATCTCGCCCAAAATTACTCTTGTTGGGGTCATCCTAAGGGTAGTTTTAATATGTTCCTGAAGAGTTACCTCTCCTTGGCCTTCAGTGTTTGGAGGCCTTGATACAAGTGATCTAAAAAATGGATGTTGAAAGTTGACCTCGGGCGTATCTTCTACAGCAACAATACTTTCGTCAGGGCCAAACTGAGTACCGATACACTTTAATAGTGTAGTTTTTCCAGTTCCTGTTTCCCCTGCAATCATTATCGTCGCCTCTCCAGACCTAATAAGAGACGCCATGTAATGAACAATTAGTGGTGGCGCCACCTGAAATGTTATTAAATTTTCTAAAGAAACCTCTGAGATCCTTGGCACCCTAATACAAAGCAGTGGCCCTCTGGCTCCACAAACACTTTCATGTATAGCGCAGATCCTGATTCCGTTAGGAAAAGAAGCATCCACTGTATGCTGCTGAGTTGAAAGTGATTTACCAAGCCTCATTAAAAGTCTATCGATAAAAGCCGTATAGGCCTGGTGATTTGGCCACTGAATTCCAGTTATCTCACTGATTTTTCCTCTCTGAAGAACAACGGTTTGAAAGTCATAAACGTGGATATCAGTGACTTCGCGGTTATCAATGAGAGGTTGCAATACCCCCCAACCCATCAAATCACGTTGAAGGTGAATGATAATATTAGCTCTTTCGATGTCATCTAGCTCTTCACCACGCCTACGAAGAACTTTATCAACAGCACTTGCAATAGAACCTTCAGCAATAATTCCTGTCGTATTCGACATTACACTTGTATCAGCTCCAAGCTCTCTTCTTGCTTCTCTAAGGATAGTTCCTGCAAGAGGTGATAGATGGCTTCTAGCCTGAGTCGCAGTCTGAGTTGTGGTCGGAGATGCAGAAGTAGTATTTACCTTTGTAGAGGTAATGCTTTCTTTTGGTTCAACGAATCTCGACTGAGTGGCTCTAGTTGAAAAAAGGCTTGCAAAACTCTCTTTCTCTTTTGTCATCTTACTCGCCCTTTGGAATTAATTGACCACCTTCAAGGAAAAACTCTTCTCCTCCAATTCTAACAGTACCATCTCTTCTTTCAGTTGGTTCTGTAACTTGCTGCGCTCCGCCAAGAAGATCATCAACAGTGATGCTTCTACCAGAGCTACCCTTTCCAGCATCGTCATCACCTCTTAATGAAAGAGACAAAGATCCAGTGGTTGTTGCTAATTGTATCTTAGCAGCATCATCAGCAGTAACTAAAAGAGTAACAGTGCTAGGAACTGGAGTTCCAGGCTGTGTTCCAGCTTCAACCTGCCTTTCTGCAGAAAGTACTCTTGCATTTTGAACTATGACTGTTACTCCCTGTCTACCGCGAATCGTAGAGGCCCATACTACATCCACGTTTGCTCCAGCACGAGCCCAACCTTCAACTGAGCTTGTTGCATCTACTCTGATTGTTACCGCCCTATACCCTTCAGGTATATTTGCGGTGATAAGATTAGTTGGTTTAACGGAAGTTACAAAATCTTGATGGACTGGTCCATCTTTACCTATGGTAGATCTAGCATACATCTCGCGGATCTGCTCATATCCGTCCATTGTTCCAGGAGTGACAGATGACTTGAGACGTCTTTCTACTCTAAAAAATGATGGTTCTAATTTTTCTCCGGTTTCAATCTGTCTAACGGCGATCAATACATTAACTAGATCGTCATCAGGTGATTTTTGAACTACAACAGCTGCTGCTGGTGTTTGAGACGAAACCGATAGTGATAGAACTATCGTAACAAGACCTACAAATCCTAAAGCCCCTACTAAAAGTACAAGCTTTTTCTTGTTTGAATCATTACCCTTAAAACCTCCGCCCCCTAACTGGCGCATAAACCCTCCTGTATTGCCGAGTGGCTAAATCCAATGAGGGAGCGGATGATTAAACACTATAGAGCGTCGGCAATTTCAGAGAAATTCTCTGACACTCTTTCTCCAAGAATTTGCACAGCCGCAATCGCAATAATTGCAATAAGCGCAACAAGCAAAGCATACTCAACCATGCTAGCTCCCCTCTGTCTCTTATTATCGGTCTTTCTTACTAAAATATTACAGTTTTTCATTATACATTCTCCCTCAAAAGTTAGGATCTTTTATCTTTTAACAGCAAATCCTTAAAAAGCTCAATAGGTTATCTTTAGCTAAAGAGATAAAAAAAATTCCTACCTCCGGCTCAAAACAATTTAAACCTCGTTTTAATCTAAAAGTAGCCTTTCGGAGCTCTTTCTTACAGGAGTCTGATGCTGCTTCCCGCCGAAAAGCCTCTTAATCCAGCTTTTTGTTTCAGGTTCCGGGGTATCCCCACCTACTCCCTGAAATCCTTCAACAAGCCCCAGTTCAGCAGCGATCTTCTCTAAAGTCGATCTTAGGTGCCTTGATCCTAGACTATAAAGAGTCCTTCCACTTCCTGGCCACTGAGCACCTTTTGTGTCGGTTGGTACGAGTGGCATCCTCCATGGATATTCTCCAAGTGAGTGAGCAGGCTCTAGTTCTGCTGCAATTTGAGAAGCACTTAGATAATTTCCAGTAAAACCATTAACGACAAAGGCTAATCTATCTGAATCGCCTACAAGAGTTTTAACAAATGTTAGATAAAGATCGACAGCGGTAAGCCCTAAGATTGTATCATCGATTACAATTACAACGGTGTCTGAACCGCGCAGGATGGTTCCAGTTGCTGGACCAATCCTTCCTCCAGTATCAACTATTACAATATCAAACATAACTCGAGCCAGCTCAAGAACCCTTTGAACGATCTGCATGCCGTCTGTATGGCAAACAAGATCCATTGATTCTGCCATTCTATCTGGTGGCATTAAAACTGATACATCACTACTAACAGGAATAAGTGCGTCTTTTAATGATTCTCTGGTTATCTCTCTTGAACCATTTACCCAAGCACTAACAATCTTAGCTTCAGCACCACTTACTGTAAGACTCCTACTAAGATCTCGCGTTTCAACATCTAAGTCCCAGATTAGAGTTCTTCTATTATAAACACTTCCAACTTCACCTAATGCTGCAGCAATCGAAGTTGCCCCAACTCCACCCTTTGCATGCGTTATCGAAATAACCTTTCCTTCCTTGGCGCGTCCTTCACGACGAAACTCAGCATGGATCGCTACAAGCTCCTGCAAGAAATCTAGCGGGCTACAGCTATCAGGAAATACCTTTCTCACCCCAACTGAGTGAGCCGCCCTAAAAGCGCCTCCTCCGTATGCTTCATCAGTAACAAACATTACTATCTGAATCCAAGGCGCAGCAGAGTTGACCTGCCTTGCTACAACGACGGCTCTTTCGCCAAGCCCTGAGCCAAGAACAACTATGTCTGCCTCTTGAAGTCGGTCTATAAACTCTTTGTCGCTAGCGAGCTTAAACTTAAGGTCTAGCATCTCGGCATCGCTTGGACTTATTGCTTCAAATCGCTTTGCACATGCTGCCTGGGCTTCAGTAGATGTATCAATTATTAGAACTTTCACTTTTCTCCAGTCTTACATAAACTCTAGGGTTGAAAAAGATGTGGTTTTACAAGGGTAATCACTAAAACACTCAAACTAAGCCCCATTAAACCTGCAACAACAATCCAAAAAAGATCTTTAGTCATAGCGACTCTAAGCTTCTTGCTAACCTCAGATTGTAGCTCTGTCATTCTACTTTGGGTCATTCTAGAGCGAATCTTTACATCTGTTGGGGTGACAACTTCCTTTTTAGGGGTTAAAACTGACTCAATCTTAACTGTGCCACCTTCATCCTCAAAAGAATCACTGTAAAGAACAACTGTTTCTTTTATAATCTGCCCCTCAGCTTCTACTGTCTGCGGAACTGAGAAGCCCAACTTTTCCTCTGTTTTTTTACGCTTTCTCGCAATTGGAGTATCTGCCTTAATTCCGAATTTTTGCATTAGAGGTAAAAGGTCATTTTGAAGCTCTGCTGCAGCTTGATATCTAGCCTCAGGTTCACGAGCTAAAGCCCTTAAAACTATCTCATCAAGCTCTTTTGGACACTCAGGATTATGAGTAGAAGGAGGAGCTGCATCCATCTTAAGCCTTTTTGTCATTGTGGCATAAACGGAGTCAGCTCTAAACGGCGAGTCTCCTGTTAGCATCTCGTAAGTTAAAATGCCCAAGGCGTAGATATCAGATCTCCAATCAACCTGCGAATTAAGCATATACTCAGGGCTAACATAATCGATAGTACCAACTACTCCACCATGTTCAGTTAACTTAGGTCCGAAGCCTGTTCTTGCAATACCGAAATCTGCAATCTTAACCTGACCATCTGAGGTTAATAAGATATTCTCTGGTTTTAGATCCCTGTGAATAATCCCTGAGTCATGAATTGCCTGCACTCCAGAAGCCATCTGCCAGAGAAGCCTTATCGATTCAGGAACAGGAAGAGGATTGTCTTTCCATTTTGACAATCTATCAGCAAGATCTCCTCCACCAACAAACTCCATTGTATAAGCTATTAAGTCTCCATCTCTCAGATACTCATAAGCCCTAACTACATTTGGGTGATCAACTCCATAAGAAGCAAAGATCTCATTTCTAAAACGTGCTGCTGCAACTTTATCTTGGGCTACTTCTGGGAAAAGCACTTTAACTGCTACTAGGTTTCCGGCTTGCTCTCTATGACGACAGGCATAAACGAGCCCCATACTACCTGTACCAAGACACTTAACGACCTCGTATCGTCCTGCTATTACCGTGCCCGGTTGTAGGCTTAAGAAGTGCTCATCTGTCATCATCTAGGGAATCAAGAGTATGTGGAACGAGCGATCTCCGAACGAGACTACATCTCCGTGAGCTAGTACACTCTTCTCACCAGAAAGCTCTTCAGTTGATCCGTCCAGATGTTTAATCTTTGTGCCATATTCAGACAACTGATCAAGAATTTGAACTTCACCATTTTGACTGATTCTCATAATTGCATGCATAGGGGATACAGATTCTTCGGATAATAAAAGATAGTTTCCTCCACTTGCTGCAACTTCGGATGTAATAATCAGTCGTCCAACTTTTAGTGGATAAAACTCACCGAATTCATTCTTATCAAATGACACCATGAAACCGATCAGCTTAGAGTCTTTTGTCCAGACAAACTCTTTACCTGATTGGAATGAAACGCTCTGCGCTGGTGGCGGAGCAGATACTCTAGGAGCTTGTTGAGCAGTCACATTTGGAGAAAAACTCTCTGGAAGTGCGCCTGTTGTTTCTTGAGCAAGCCTCGCTCTAACCTGACCAGTCATCTCAGGAGTAAGCATAACAGTGCGGTTTCTTGCTCTTGGTGCAACTCCTTCTTCTTTAACCTCAAATGGAAATTTTTTCTCTTCATCCATAACCTGCTCCCTTAAAACTTATTCCCCTAACAGATATAACATCCCCATAGTTACAGCTACAAAAGACAGAATACCTAAACCAGCCATCCACCATATCGAGCCTGGTTGCTTCTTTGATACACTTCGTTTTTTTACAACGTCGTTCGGCCTCTCTCGCAAAGTTCCTTCAAGAGGAATTACAGCTATTGTTATATTATCATATCCACCACGTGATTTAGCTAATTCAACAAGCTTAACACAAGCCTTCTGAGGAGAAAGAGTTGAGGTATACTCAGCAATCTCTTTCTCATTTACAAGACTATAAAGACCATCGCTGCAAAGAACTAGTATATCTGAGATCTGATCAGGCCATAACCAGAATTTTGATGTCGCAACTTTAACTCCTGGCTCAGCACCTATGCACCTAGTAAGAACATGAGCTTCTGGATGACTTAATGCAGCTTCAGCTTTAAGCTGTCCTCTCTCAACAAGCTCCTGAACAAGAGTATGATCAGTGGTTAACTGTTGAATCTCACCATTTCGTATAAGATATGCTCTAGAGTCGCCAACATGTCCTAAGACAACCTGATTACCAGCAAAAAGCGCCGACACTACAGTTGTTCCCATCTGGCCAAATGCCTGATTTTGTCTTCGTAGCACAATAACCCGATTCGCCTCTTGAAGGGCTGATACTAAAACTTTTTCAGGTTCGGACTCATCGCTCTGTTCAAGCTCTCTTCTCATTGCATCGATCGCAAGTTGTGCAGCTAATTCACCACCGGCTACACCTCCAACACCATCACAAACAAACCATGCAACTCCAACGTTGGACTCAATTACTGCGTATCTGTCCTCATTGAGCTCCCTCTCCATACCGGGATCGGTAATGGCGGCTGGAACCATGGCTTCTTCTGCTGTGCTAATCATATGCTTCTCTACTCTCGGCAAATCTCGCAAAAGTCTGTAGTATAATATAGATGAGATGTACAAATTATTTTTAGTTTTTCGGTTTTTGGTATAACGGTGTTATTAAAGGTATTTATATAACGATGTTTAGCAAAGTGCTCTCTAGAATTCCTAGTATAGTTAAATTATTTCTAGCAGCTATATCGCTTGCCCTACTGATCCCTTACTTTGGCTTTTTCAGCGATGAGGTCCTACCATTACCCACTAACTTTGAAGACACCCTAGAAAGAGGCGACTATGAAGATTAATAAGCTTTACACAAAAACAGGAGACGCAGGAAAAACAAGGCTAGTTGGAGGAGCTGAAGTACCAAAAACCTCAGTGCGAGTCGAGGCCTACGGAGAAGTTGATGAGCTTAATTCAGTGATCGGAATTTGTAGAACAGAGTGTGATATCGAGAGCCTCACCAAACAATTAGAGTCAATTCAACATGATCTTTTCGATATTGGAAGTGACCTTGCATCACTAAGCCCATGGGAAGGAATGATAAGAGTAGATTCAAATTCAATATCAAAATTAGAAGGATGGATCGATTCATTAACTGAACATGTTCCAGAACTAACATCATTCGTTCTACCTGGTGGCACGAAATTAAATTCATACCTACATCTTGCAAGATCGGTATGCAGACGTACCGAAAGATCAGTCCTCAGATTAGCTGAATCAGAATCAATTAATATATCAATCCCTATTTACCTTAACCGCTTAAGTGACTTTCTCTTTGCCGCTGCAAGATTTGAATCTTCTGAAAAAAAAGTTGGTGAGTATTTGTGGATTAAAGGTGGGGGGAGATAGGAGCCGTTTCTGTTGTCGGTTCTCAGTGTATCTGTTCTCTGTATTACAGTTCTCCGTATCTCTGTAATCCGATTGCCGTTTGCCGACAGCCGTATTCTGAAAGCCGAGAGCTGAAAATTTTAAGAGGGCTCTTACCCAATCCCCATCAAGATCTGATCAACCCATGCAAGCAGTCCGTGACAGTAGATCATCACCTCTGGCAACGCTAGTGCTGTTAATATTAGTCCAATTCCAACAGTGAGTGGAAAACTTACAATAAAGAGATTAATAGTAGGAACGGCTTTTGATATTATTCCCATCACAAAATTTGTGAGGAGTAGTGCTACTAAGACTGGAGCAGAGATCATTACACCTGCTTCAAATATTTTCGATGATGCCTGCCCAATTAGTTCTGCTGAAAAAGGCTGAGTAAGAATTTCACCTGGAGCAAGCACTCCTGTTGTGCTTGAAGCAAGTGCAATTACAGTATAATGACCACCGAGATAGAGAAATAATATAGTTAACAAACTTCCATATATCCTACTCAACTCTGAAACTGGAGTTCCTAAAGTTGGATCAATTAGGTTTCCAGCATTAAGACCCATAGTCGTTGATGCAAGTTGTCCTGCCATTTGAGCCCCAGAAACAGCTAAAAGCGGAATCATACCTATTACTAAACCTAAAAATGCTTCGGCAGTTACCATAGCAAGAAGAACTGGAAGATCTGAAGGGATCGATTGTGGTGTTTCCATTGCATAACAAGCTAAACCCGCAAATGCCATACAGGCAGGGATCCTAATCCTCAAACCCTGCACCCCCATTCCGATTCCTGGAACGATCAAAAGTAACATCGTGAATCTTGTAAAGACCAAGAAAAAAGTCCAAACCCAAGGTAGATGCTCAGTCAGCTGGACTAAGATCGTATCGAGTTTCATGGGTGAAGTTCGCCGATCTGTTGATATGCCCAGGTTGCAAAGAACACAAGTCTATTCATCATGAAATTACCAAACAACAAAAGCCCAACTACTGTTGCTCCAATCTTTGGTATAAATGCTAAAGCACCATCAGAGATCTGTGTGGAAGCCTGAAAAATACTCACTATAAGCCCTGCTATAAGTCCAAGTATTAGAACCGGCGCAGACACGAAAATTGCTGTTTCTATCCCCAACTGTGCAATTCTCATAAAATCATCAAAGTTCATAAGCTACCCATAAGTTTTCATTAAGGATTGAATAATCAGATACCATCCATCTACTAGAACAAATAACATGAGCTTTAGCGGTAGTGAGATTACTACTGGAGGAAGCGTGATCATACTCATCGATGTCAGAACGGATGAAACTACCATATCAAGAATTAAAAAAGGCATAGCTATAAGAAATCCGATCTGAAAAGCTAAGTTTAACTCACTAAGCACAAATGCAGGTACTGCGACAAAAAAAGGAACTTCCTCTGGAGTCTCTGGAAGCTCAGATTTTGTAACTTGAATAAATAATGCAAGATCTTTTTCTCTCGAGTGATTAATCAGAAATTTCTTTAGGGGTAATAATCCTTTTTCGAGAGCCTCTTGCTCACTCATAGTTCCTGCTGCATAAGGTTCAAATCCGGCTGTGTAGCACTCCTTAAAAACCGGAGCCATTATGTTTATAGTTAAAAAAAGTGCTAGCCCAGTTATTACCATATTAGGTGGCGCTGACTGGACTCCAAGTGAAGTTCTTACCATTCCAAGTACAATTGCAATTCTAGTAAATGATGTCATGGTCATCATCATTGCTGGGCCAAATGATAGAGCAGTAATGAACAATAAAAGCTTCATGGCCGAACTAATTGTAGTTTGCTGATCGTTAAAACCACTTCCACCGACATTTATTGAAAATGCTGCATCTTGAGCATAAACTGTGGCTGAGAGCAAAAGAATTGCGATGAATGCTCTCATGATTTTTTAAACGGAATTAACGATATTCCGTCTCCATTTAGTCCTACTAGAATTTTTTCTCCATCAACTTCAACCAGGACGATCTCTGCTCGCCCTGAAACCCTAATCCTCGATAGCACCGGACTCGCGTTTGATGTCCCTTTCTTTTTTTTCATAAAAAGAACAAAGACTCCAAATACTCCAAGAACTACAAATAGAGATGTGATTGCTTTTAAGCCAGAGGGAGCTACAGGTTCTACTACCTGTTTATTTTCAATTAAAGCACGTGTTCGCTCAAGCTTTGACTCATCGCCAAATACCGGGGCTACATAAACTAAAATTACGAACAGCCAGCGCATGACTAGCTAAGTCCTTCAACTCTATCCTCTGGAGAGATGATATCTGTTAAACGAACTCCGAACTTCTCGTTCACGATAACAGCTTCACCCCGCGCTACGGGCTTACCATTGATGTATACATCAAGTGGCTCACCAGCAAGCTTTTCTAGCTCTACAACAGAACCTTGACCTAGTTGAAGCAGATCCTGGATCGTCATTCTCGAACGACCTACCTCTACTGTAACCTGTAATGTTACATCAAGGATAAAATCTAACGTTCTAGGCTTGCCAGTGCCAGTTGCAGCTGTACTAACACCTTCTGCAGCTTGCGCTACCTTTTCTAATCCTGCACTTACATCATTATCCGCCATTTTTCAGTCGCTCCAATTTATTGTGATAATTAATCATATCTCTTTGAGGAATCGGTCTAGTAACACGGAGAGCCCTGTTACCACGATACGATCCCACATATCCATAAAACTTAGGTGTTCCCTCAATCATCAACATTGCTTCATCGCTGGGATTATTATCGAGGGTGATCACATCCCCTACATTTAAATTCAGAAAGTCTTTTGCTTGTATCGAGCCCATGGCTAACTGAACACTTGTTTGAGCCAATGACTCGCGAACATTTATCTCCATTCTTCTAGCAACACCAGAATCTGCTTCCAGTCTTGTGCTCTGAAAACCAGTAGCTAATTTTGATCTCAACGGATCTATAGTTGAGTAAGGCATACATATAATTAAACTAGTTGTTTCATGTTCAAGTTCAACTTCAATCGTAACAATCACCACAACATCAGTAGGAGGCACAATCGCTATTGCAAGTGGGTTAAATTCCGATCTCACGTAAACGAAATCAACAGGGTGAATTGGAGCCCAGGCATCTTTTAAAGTATCAAGCGCCTGCATCACCACTTTACCAATTAACCTAGTTTCAATTGGTGTGTACTCTCGACCTTCAATCTTTGCACGACCCATTCCGGAACCACCAAATAAACTGTCTATGATGCCGAACACTAGGGGTGCTGAGACCACCAACAGTGCATATCCTGGAAGTGGAGGCATTCTAAAAATGTGCAAAGATGATGGAAGTGGGAGCTTTTTCATAAAAAGTCCAAACTTGACCATCTCGATACCACCTACGTTTGCAAAACAGGTTCTTCCTAAAAATTTTGAAAGCGTAGTTCTAAACTGTCTAGCAAATCTGTCGTGGATAAGTTCCATGGTCGGCATTCGACCGCGGATAATTCTCTCCTGGTTAGCAAGATCGAACTTTTTAATGTTTGTAGGATTAGCGTTTGAATCAACAGAATTTTCCTCTATCTCACCCTCAGAGAGCCCTCTTAGTAGTGAGTTAATTTCGTCCTGTGTGAGTACCTGATTCATCTTTACCTACCTACTGAATTACAAACTGTGTAAGATAAACTTTTTTTACTTCTTCTCTTTTTAGAGTGTCATTAATGGTCTGTCGTATCTCGTCTTTGAGTTTTGTTTTGCCACTTTCATCAAGAAGTTCGTCACTCGATTTCTTGGTAATTAGACTTATCAATGCATCACGCAATAATACCGACCTATTATAAAATCTTCTCGGAATATCATTTCCTTCAAATTCAAGTTGAACTTGGGTTCTTATATATTTCCCATCTGATAGATTTAGGACGAAAGAATCGAGCGGATAGATTGCACCTAGTGGCTCCTCCCCTTCCTCAAGCTCATCTTCCTCTAAGTTGCCGAGCAAAGATGTAGTCTCTCCTTTTAGGGCGATATCAGCAGGCAGAGTTGGTTCTTCAGGCTTCTTGAATACAGTAAAATACAATACTGGTGCCCCAATAACTAAAACCAAAAGTACAACACCTCCGATTACAAGAAGCTTCTTGTTCTTTTTGGGTGCAACTTCTGTTTTTACTTCTTCTTCTTCAGCCATTATAAACTCTCACTGTAACTTCTGTTTTTTCGCATCTTGGTTCGACCCGAAGAAACATCTGCTCTTTTTGCACTCCTTTTTTTCTAAGTGCCTCTTCAACCTGCTTGAGTACTACCTCACTCAAGATGGGGTCATCTGTCAGATCCGATTTAAAGCAACCTGACACCCAAACCTCCTTAACATCTTCTAAACCCTCAAAGTTCTTAGATGCATCCATGGGGTCATTTAGTGTCAACTTCCAGTCACGAAATGCACCCTCTTTTAAAGATCCTGCAACTCTGGAGCCAATACCCCCTTCTGAGGCAGCATTAGGAGTATTCTCTAATGTATTCAGTGTGTTAAAGCCTGCTTCTGAGCGAATTTGAATCAAAAAGAAGCATAATAGGAGCGTCAAAAGGTCTGCAAATGAGATAGTCCAGAGATTATTCATATAAAAAAACTACCTCTGCGGTTCCTGGAGAAAGCTTCTGGGATGAATAAACCTCAATACCAGACAAGGACTCTTCCAGAGCTCTGGCTACAGCTAAGTCTCCACCTACATTAATAATGGCTTTAATCTTGTGATTGGTCGTTAAGGCAAATATAGGTTCTAAATCTTCTTTGGTTATTTCACTGATTCTTCCCATAGGAAGTGGAAGAAGAACAACTTTAGGTTCTGCCTGCTCTCGAAGCTCCCCGGTAGGCTTAATAATTTGAGCTGCTGTAGTAACAACGATGATCAAAATTAAGGAAAGGTATGTATTCCAAAATCCATTCACAGAAAACTCTCTAGTCTTTGCTCAAGCACAATAGGATTTTCACCCTTACGAATACTCAAGATACCCTCAAGGGTGATTCTTTTTACAAAAACCTCATCCTCTGCGCAGTTCTGGATTTTTCCAGCAAGCGGTAAGAATAAAAGATTAGCTAAGAGTGCTCCATAAAGAGTTGTAAGAAGAGCTACAGCCATTGCAGGTCCTACTGTGCTTGGATCATTGAGCGATTGCATCATGGTTACTAAGCCTACCAAAGTTCCTATTAACCCTAGTGCTGGAGAATAATTCCCTAATGTCTGAATCACTGATACTGATCTTTTGAATGTATCAGCGCTCGTTTTCATCTCAGTTTCGAGTATTCTTTTTATAGTTGTTGGTTGCTGACCATCAGCAACTACTTCAAGTGCCTTTTTTAAGAATGGGTCGCTTACTCTGCTGCTAATCGCTTCAAGAACAAGTGGGCCTTCTTTTTGTACCTCTTTTGAAAGCATTACCAGAATTTCAATTCGCTTATGTGGCTCTGAAGGCTCGTAAAAAAGTACTTCAAAAGCAGCACTCATAGCTGCCTTAATCTCAGGATATGAGTAATGAATTAAGGTTGCTCCAAAAGTTCCACCTAATACTAGGATTATGCTTGAAAAGCTGAAAAACGAGGTAAAATTCCCTGAGAGAAGAATCCCTCCCCCTACCAAGAACAGTATTAATCCCCCGCCAATTATTACACTGCGATTTAAATTTCGTTCGATAGATAGCGCCATGTATAGAATCAAGGCAAGTGCCGTACCAGGTTAAGTGGTTGTAATTTCTAGAAAAGGGCTGTCAATAAAGTGGCATTCACGCTGTATCTCAGTCCCCCCGAGTCTCAGTTCACGGTCTCTCTGTAAGCCGTGAGCCGTTTGCTGAAAGCCGATAGCTGAAAAGCTAAGGGTATTCTCACCCCTTCTTGATTAGCTTATATAGTGATGCTGCAAGGGTATCTAATAGTCTATAAGTCTCTGTATCTTTGAGATCAGCTATGTCAAATAGAGCCTGGCACTCTCTGACTGATCCAAACGCTATACTGAAGAATCTTATCTGATCAGCTCTGGTTCTTCTCCCTCTACCTTCTGCCAGATTTAATGGCACTGACAGAGCAGCCCTTTTTTTTAATTCTGCACACGGCTTTTCAGCTAACGGCAAACTGCATCACTGAGAGACAGAGAAACGGATCCAAGACATCTAGCTGACCAGCTAAAAAGGGCTGCCTCTAGCATTGTGCTTAATCTGGCTGAAGGGGTAGGAAGAGAAACAAGGCCTGATCAAAGAAGATTCTACTCTATAGCTTTTGGTTCTCTTAGAGAGTGTCAGGCTATTTTAGACTTAAGCTATCCAAATACAGACACTATTGAGCTATTAGACAAACTAGCAGCTCATCTCTATAAACTTATTCAATCAAGAAAGGGGTGAGGTGCCCCGAATATTCTCTGTTCCCTGTTCTCCGACTCTCCGTTATCAGTTTTCCGACTGCCGTGAGCCGTTTGCTGAAAGCCGATAACTGAAAATTTTTGAGGGTCAGGCCGGAAGTATGATGTCTGGTCGGGCTTCAGCCTGACCTCCAAGTACCCCTATCTAACAACCGACTCAAAAGAATGTTCATCCTCGGTGATCTTTGTGTTCTCTGTGGTTCAATTATATGCTTAGAATCTGAATGACTCATTTCAAGGTTATTGATATGTGCTTCCTAGCTTCCAGCTTTTTTAAATTAACCACAAAGACCACTAAGAACACAAAGGGATAGGTTCCTTCTCTGTGATCTTTGTGTTCTCTGTGGTTCAATTATATGCTTAGAATCTGAATGACTCATTTCAAGGTTATCGAAAAGTGTTTCCGCAAGTTGAGGATTTCTTAGTTAACCACAAAGAACACGAAGAGCAAAGGCAAACTCTAGGCTGAGATATGAAATGTGTAATTCTATCTAACAACCGACTCAAGAAGCACTAGCTCCTTTGCTTTTGAATTAAGCTTTCCTTCGATCCACTGAGGAATTGGTAGTCGACGTTTACCATGTCCGAAAGGAAGCCCTAAAAGAATTGGTTTTTTTAAGGGATAAAGTCGCTCTAGAAAAATTGAATTATAGTCCCCTTTACCAAAGTCTCCAAAACAAAATCCTTTAACCGAATCCAGCACTCTGGATTGAATAAGCTGAGTTAGCATTCTATCAACTCGGTATGGAGCCTCGTTTACATCTTCCAGACATAAAATTGCCCCTGAAAGATTCGGGAAATATGGAGTACCTAGCAAGGAGCATAATATACTTAAATTAGCAGCAAAAATTTTTCCCTTTGCAGATCCACTTCTCCCCACTTCTAGCCCCTTTTTAATCTCTAAAAGATCCCCATATGGTTTAGTTGAGTTCATTAACTCTTTTAATATCCGTACCTCAATTTTGCTTAGAAATATTGAAGAATGAATTGATCCAAAGATATTCCTCTGAGCTTGAAGTGCAGTGATGTCGCTAAATCCTATAAATAATTTCGATGTACGGTGTTTTTTTAATAATGGGAGCAACCTAGCACTTCCATATCCACCACGAATACAGAATACTGCTGAGATATCATTTCTGTTCAAAAATGACTTGAGCTCATTAGCGCGATATCTATCGTCTCCTGCAAAGAAGCCTACTTTCTTAGATAGTCCTTTAGAAGCTACGACTTCAAACCCCATCTTTTCAAGTGCCAAGATCGCATCTTTAGTATTCTTAGATGGGCTTGCAGGCGCTACTAACCCGACACGATTACCGATTGGCTTTGGCTTCATCTCCTGAGAGGATATCGTTATGTTATCTCTATCACAATCTCTCTTGATAGGTGCCTGCTTACTGTTTCTTCTGCCAAAACGAAAAGGATACCTATACCCTGAAAAGCGAGTTTTTAAAATTAATGGGGTTGAATTTTCTCTAAACAGATTATCTCCTTTAGGTCTTTTCATAGAGACTAAGAGCGATCTCACATTTCACTGGGAAAGTGGTCAGAACTTACCAATTAATGAGTTCAATCCCGGTAAAATTGAAGAGATAGAGATCGAAAATGGTAGATTTACGGCTTTTGTACCAGGAAGAGCAATATCAATTGAAGAGGCTAAACAGATTGCTACAGATATCTCTATCTTATTGGGGCTTCTGAAAAAACATCAAAGTGAAAAGTATGCAGATGATGAAACTCCTCTCCCCACGGAATCCCAAACTCGCGTTCCCAACTTACTTCAATCGTAATTATCTCGTTTCCTCTTCTGATTTTTACTTCATCAACTGTAAAGGGAAGGTCATAATCCCGCATCATATTTCTAAGCTTATGCCTGATCTCCTTATCACTATCTATTGAAGCAACTCGAACTAACTGATCTGTCTGAGCCTGAAGTTCGTAATACTCATAGTGCCATGGAAGAATATAATATCCAGCATAGGCAAGTGAGCCAAAAAGTAACAATAGAAAAATCATCGATAGATATCCGAGACCAAACATTGAGGGAAGCTCTTTTACAAAAGTTGACCTAGGAATTGGATCTAGAAATCCACACTCTTCAGCTCCCTCGAGTAGCTCAACAGCAGTATGGGGGAAAAATGCGATTCTTTTAGTCTCAATAGGAAGAGATCTTAGAGCCTCCCTCCAGTTAAATTTCTTGAAGGACAGATCGAGCACTACTCTATCATCTGAGGTAATTTCCTTTAGATCCTCAATCTTTTTTACTGATATAAACTCATGCCCAACAGCAGCAGCCTTAATACGGGTCTTAAAGATCAGATCATCAACTAGGAGGAAAGTCCTCATATTTCTATTGAACTCCTAAGAGTAGCTTCCTTGCAAGTGGTTTTATGGCTCTAAACCGTAAGCCTGAACTTTTTGAATTAAATTAGAGCGAGAAATTCCTAGTTTTCTGGCTACCTCGCTCTTATTACCTTCACAGGCCTTGAGCTCTCGTTCTATAAGATTTTTCTCTAGGCTGGCTAAAGCATCTTTTAATGAGGATGTTTCTCTATTGTCTGCGTCAGCAGACAAAGAAAAAGCGGAAAACTCATCAAGATGAATCTCTGGAGATAGGAATTGATCATTTATATCAGCCTCAGATAGTAGGTAAAGTCTGTAGATCTCATTTTGTAACTGCCTAACGTTACCAGGCCAATCATACTCACAAAGTGACTGTAAAAACTTCTGGTTGACCTTTTTCTTACCCTTACCAAACTTTACTTCAGCCTCTGATAAAAATATTTCAACTAGCAATGGGATATCAGATCGTCTCTCCCGGAGTGGTGGGATCGAGATCGGCATTAGATTAATCCTGTAATAAAGATCCTCCCTGAATGTTCCTGCCTTAATCATTGATGGGAGATCTCTATGAGTTGCCGCTACGACCCTAACTGATACTGTCCTCTCCTTTGTGTCTCCAACTGGTGTGAACTTACCCTCTTGAAGGACACGTAAAAGTTTAGCTTGAAGCGGTAGTGGCAACTCCCCTATTTCGTCAAGAAATAGAGTTCCATTATCAGCTAAAGTAAAAACTCCATCTTTGTCCTTGACTGCATCTGTGAAAGCGCCTTTAACATGCCCAAAAAGCTCTGACTCTAAAAGAGTTGAAGAGAAAGTTGCGCAATTTTGAGTTACAAATGGTTTCTCAGATCTATTACTTTCATAGTGAATAGCTCTTGCGAACAGCTCTTTACCAGTCCCAGTTTCTCCTAAAAGCAGAATTGGAACAGGCGTATCGATAACTTTTTTTAATGTCTCTATAGTTCCTGATAAACCAGAACCAGCTATCTTCGAAAATCCGCCTCCGAGTGAGTCAGCAAGCCTTTTTTCGTTAGCTCTTGCAGTTTTTAACTCACTATAGAGTGCTTTAGTCTTCGATGCTGCTTTTAGTCTCGCTAAAAGTTCCTTAGTATCATAAGGCTTAACTATATAATCATCAGCTCCAGCTTCTAGACCTTTGACAATCTCTTCTGTTTCTCCACGAGCAGTCAAAAGAATTATAGGCGTATATCGCGCCTCAGGATGTGCGCGAACGGCTCTTAGAACCTCTAAGCCGCTCAACCCTGGCATATTGATATCTAAAAGAACCAGATCTGGAAAATTACTTAAGATTATCTTAAGAGAAGTGTCACCATCTGAGGCAGTTACAACCTCGTATCCTTGTGCCTTGAGAAACTCCTCTAGCACAAATAAAGCATCGATGTTGTCATCGACTGCTAAAACTCTCAAGATTGACCCTTCATCATATCAAGAAACTCTTTATTGCTCTTAGTTCCATCCATCTTGCTCTGAAGCCAATCCATAGCCTCAACTGCATTAAGAGGTGCAAGCACTTTTCTAAGCAACCATACTTTTTGTAGTACATCATTTTGAAGTAGCAACTCTTCTTTTCTAGTGCCTGATTTATTTAGATCAACTGCAGGGTAGACTCTTTTTTCAGCAAGTTTTCTATCAAGTACAAGCTCCATGTTTCCAGTGCCTTTGAATTCCTCAAAGATAACTTCGTCCATTCTTGAGCCAGTATCAATTAGAGCAGTACCAATTATCGTCAAGCTACCACCTTCTTCAATATTTCTTGCAGCTCCAAAGAATCGCTTTGGCTTATGTAGAGCATTCGAATCAACTCCTCCTGAGAGTATTTTTCCGGATGGTGGAACTACAGTGTTGTAAGCTCTTGCTAGACGTGTAATCGAATCTAACAAGATAACTACATCCCGTTTATGCTCTACCAGTCTTTTTGCTTTTTCGATCACCATCTCTGCTACCTGAACGTGTCTTGTAGCTGGTTCATCAAAAGTTGAGCTAACTACCTCAGCCTTAACAGATCTCTGCATATCTGTTACTTCCTCTGGACGCTCATCGATCAAAAGCACGATCAAAATAACTTCTGGATGGTTTTCAACTATTGCATTTGCAATATTCTGAAGAAGGATAGTTTTTCCGGCCTTTGGAGGTGCAGTAATTAAGGCTCTTTGCCCCTTACCTATTGGCGCGAAAAGATCGATAATTCGTGCACTAAGACCTCCTTTCTTACCTTCCAAATTTAATCGTTCTTCAGGATAAAGTGGAGTTAAGTTGTCAAAATGAGTTTTAGTTTTTAATACTGAAACATCATCTAAGTTTACGGAATTAATTTTTAGAAGCGCAAAGTATCTCTCACCCTCTTTCTCTCTTGGAGGTCTTATAAGCCCAGAAATTATATCTCCAGTTTTTAGCCCAAATCTTCTTATCTGAGCAGGAGAAACATAAACATCATCTGAACCAGGTAAGTAGTTGAAGTCAGGAGCTCTTAAAAATCCGAATCCATCCGGTAGACATTCAAGAACGCCTTCAGCTGATACTCCACCATTTGACTCTGCTTGAGCTGTTAATATTGCAAATATTAGATCTTGCCTTCTAAGTGTATTGGCACTTTCAATCTCCATGTCTGTTGCAAGCTTCATCAACTCTTCAGGTTTTAGCTGCTTTAAGTCATTTAGATTCATAGTGGCCTTTTCATGGTTGCCATTTGTTTCTACTATCTCTTCAACCACATCTTCAACAATTTCGACAGGTCTTCTTCTTGGTTTTGTATGATGCCTTCCGGCTGGTCTATTCACAATATTAACTCCTTTTCATTAATTGGAAACAAGGATTGAACGGGGGATACTTTGGATTTTTACTTCTATTTAGAGACTATGTCAATCGTTCCTTAAAATAAGTCTCTACCCCATAAAAAGGCTCTGGATTATCAGTGATCTCGCCATGTTCAGTTTTTAAAAGAAGCTCAGCAATAGCCCCACTAAAAGGTTCTCCAGTGTTGATTATATCGACTTTACCGTTACAAAGTAAGAATAACTCAGTTCCCTTAAAAGGCAGCACTAAAGGCTTATCTCCTTTACTAAGATCCATCTGTCTAATTGGAACACCTGAAGAAAAGCTGAGTCCCAACGCAAGGGCATGAGCAACTCTAAGACCAGTAAAACTGCCTGGTCCTTTGGATATTCTTATTTCATCAAAGCTACTGTCGAAAACTTTTACAACCTCAGCCTTCATCTCATCTGAGCTACTAAATAATCTTGTAGCTATCTTACCGCCATCCTTTATCGATACTGAAGGAATAGTTGCATCGAAGGCTAATATTTTCATCGAACTAGCTTAAGAACAATCTTTTAATATCATTACTAAGTGCGAAAAATGTTAGCACCATCAAAAAGGCAAAGCCTGCTTGCGTTGCAATCTGCTGAACTTTGAGACTGATAGGTCGTCTAATTATAGCCTCAATTGTAAAAACAACCAGGTGACCGCCATCTAAAATGGGAATAGGAAGAAGGTTCAAGAGCGCAAGACTCACACTTAAAAAAACCATAAAATCCATCATGTACTCTAAGCCACGTTTTGCTGACTTTGCAGCTTCGGAGACTATAAATATCGGTCCAGAAATATGCTCGGGCGAAATCAAACCTTGAATCATTCCGCCGATCCCACGAACAGTCATGATTGAAATTCCTGCTACCTGAAGTCCTGCATATTTAAATGACTCTAAAAGATCAACCGGCACTCTATCAAAAGATGCTATAATTCCGATTCGTTTTTTTGAACTTTCACTATCTCCACGGATAACTGCTTCTTCAATCTTCTCAAGTTCTGGAGCAAGAGTTAAGTTAAGTTGTTCTCCATTTCTATCTATTACCAGATCAACTTTTTCTGAGCTGCCAACTAGCTGAGCCATTCCTTCCCATGTAGTAACTTCTACTCCATTAACGGATCTTACAATGTCACCTTCCTTTAAACCTGAAGCCTCTGCGGGACTCTTTGGAGCTACAGCTCCTATAACCGGTTCATCTCTAGGCTCATTTGCTCCATAAACGTAGAAAGACCCAGCTGACACAAGGATTGCAAATAAAAGATTAAATAATGGGCCTGCAAATACGACCGAGAATTTTTGAAAATAGTTCTTTCTGATAAAAGATCCTCTATGATCTTCTAGTTCACTATCTGCTTCATGGGATTCACCAATCATACTGACAAATCCTCCAAGAGGAATTGCTCTAATTGTATAGCTAGTTTCCCCTCCTTTAAATTGCACTACCTTTGGCCCAAAACCAATTGCAAACTCTCTGACTCCTACACCACAAAGTTTAGCTACCAAAAAGTGTCCTAGCTCATGGACAAAGATTAGAATTCCTAAGATTAAAATCGCGATAATTATAAACATTCACACCATCCACGTACATTCATATCAATATCGAGCACTTCATCTAATGAATCATACTTTACACCTTCAAAGTGTGCGAGTGCCTTAAAGATAGATTCTTCAATATCGAGATATTTAATTTTACCACTTAGAAAGTTAGAAACCGCCCATTCATTTGCTGAGTTAAACACTAATGACAATCCTGGGTCATTTACAATCTCTTTTGCGATTCCGGGTAAAGGGAATCTTTTTAGATCCAGTTCAAAAAATGTTACTTTAGGGGGTGGGAACGGAGGTTTCATAACTGATGGCAATAGTTTCGGATAACTGAGCCCAAAGGCAATCGGCGCTCTCATATCAGGGTAGCTTCCATGAACCAAAAAACTCCCATCTCTCAAAATAGCTCCACCGTGAACGATTGATTCAGGATGAATAATTATCTCAATGGGCAAACCACCAAACAGAAAGTGAGCTTCCAAAACTTCAAGTGCTTTATTTGCCATTGTGCTAGAATCGATTGAAATTTTACCACCCATCTTCCAGGTTGGATGATTTAGAGCCTCATTAACTGTTATGTCTTTTAATGATTCTCTCGTCCTGTTTAAAAATGGTCCGCCACTAGCTGTAAGAATAACTTTTTCAACATCAGACCTTCCAGATACACACTGAAAAATAGAGGCATGCTCACTATCAATAGGGATAATTTCGCCAGATTTGATCTGCTTTAATAACTTACCCCCACAAACGATACTTTCTTTATTTGCTAATGCAACTCTTTTATCAAGCTTTAATGCTTGAATTACCGGGCTAAGTCCTGCAATTCCAACGATTCCTGCGACTACTATATCGCATATCTCTAAAGCAGGTGAAAAATCATTGTAATAGATTCTAGTGTTGCCAATCTTATTTCCTACATCCTTTTTACCAGTCACAACTGCCACATCAGGACTGAACTCAGAGATTATCTCGTAAAGCTTATCTATATTTTCGTGAACACTAATAGAAACTAACTTAAATCTCTCTTTGTACTCCTTTAATAGTGAGAGCGTAGAGGATCCAATTGAACCTGATGCCCCAAGTAGGCAAATTTTTTTAGTTCCAGACATAAAGCACTATCCAGGCTCCAAGATGACTATCAACACGATCGAAGAATCCTCCGTGCGCCCCAAGAAAACTTCCCATATCTTTTACTTCGAGCAGTCTTTTGATTCTGGACTCAAGAAGATCTGAGAGAACTGAGGCCATTGTAATAGCAACTCCAAGTGCATAATTGCCATCAATAAGACCAAAAACGATTGAGCCTAAAAGCACTCCCCCAGCAAGGCCAGTTAAAGTCTTGTTAGGCGACAAAGGTGAGAGCTTTGGTCCTTTAAAATAATTCCCAGCGAAATATGCCCCCATATCAGCTATACAAACTGAAAGTACACAAGTAAAAATAAGTTTAGGATTTTGAATAAGCAGAAGGCTTGATAAACCACCTACTATCAACAATAGAGAGAAGAGAGCTGCAACCTCTTCCTTTGAAGGATCAACTGCTCTCGTTGCTCCTATAATCAATAAAGAAAGCAGTGCTCCTTCAGGTGGAAGAAAAAGCATAGGCAAGCCTAAGCCAACAACATAATAACTGAGTGGCGCTTTTAATAACCGACTAACTTCTACTAGTAAAATGAAACCAAGTAAGGATACGAAAATATAAAATAACCAGGGCATTCCAAGATCTGGCGAGAAAATAAAGAATATTGAGGCTAACCCTAAAGGTAACCCAACTTTCAGCCGTGACTGGAGCTCACCCATTCGCTTCCTCCAAATCTTCGCTCTCGATCTCTGTATTCATCGATACATCTAATAAACTCATCTTTATCAAAATCGGGCCAAAGAACTGGAGAGTAAACAAATTCAGTATAGGCTGATTGCCAAAGAAGAAAATTGCTTATTCTGAGTTCGTCACTTGTCCTGATTAGCAGTTCAGGGTCTGGTACGTCTGGAGCATATAAGTATCTCCTAAAAGACTCTTCTGTAACAGGCTTTCCGTTTTTAATAGCCAAATTAACTGCGTCTATTATCTCCTGCCTTCCACCATACGAGAGAGCCAAGATTAGATCTAGCTCTGCCCCCTCTTTAGTCTGATTTTCAGCCTCATCAATCATGAGTTGAATCTCATTTGAGAACCTGTTTTTTTGACCGATAGTTCTTAATCTGACTTTATTTTTGACTAAGTTAGGAAGCTCCCCTCTTAAGTACTCAATAAATAGCTTCATCAACCCGGAGATCTCATCTTCAGGTCTTGTCCAGTTTTCAGTCGAAAAAGCGTAAAGAGTAAGATATCTAATACCTAACTCTCTTGCAGCCTCTACTACACGCCTTACAGATTTTCCACCTGCTCTGTGTCCCTCAATTCTGGGCAGAAATCTTCGCTTTGCCCAACGACCATTTCCATCCATTATTATTGCTATGTGCTTTGGAATGGGGTTAGTCACACCTCCATGACCTCTTTCTCTTTAGCAGCAATAACTACATCAACCTCTGCTACCCATTTATCAGTTACTTTTTGAATCTCTGTTTCATTTCGCTTCTTTTCATCCTCAGAAGCATCTTTCTGTTTCTTAATAACATCAATCGCTTCTCGTCTTAAGTTTCTGATTGCAACCTTGGTCTCTTCTGCCATTTTGCCAAGTTTTTTAACAAGCTCTTTTCTTCTCTCTTCGTTTAGAGAAGGGATATTGACCCTTAAAAGATTTCCTTCTCTCTGTGGAGATAATCCAAGCTCAGAAGTTCTAATAGCTTTATCCACATTTTCAACTGCACCTTGATCGTAGACCTGCACAGTAAGAAGCCTTGGCTCAGGAGCATTTATCATTCCAAGCTGTAGTAGTGGAACCATAGAGCCGTAATACTCAACTTGAATGCCTTCAAGTAGCGCCGTGGTTGCTCTTCCTGTTCTAAGTTTTTTTAGCTGATCTTTTAAGTGCTCAACTGCTTTTTTAGCTTTCTGCTCAAAATCACTCATAGGGGGAGTATTTTGACATAGGGATTAGCACAAGGCTACCCTTCGGCGAGCCAATTATTGAATGAGACCCTTGAGAATTTCACGAGATTTTATAGTATTACTGACTATTTCTCAGTTTCCAGTTCTCTGATCCCCGATTCTGTATTCTGATTCAGTGTCTGTATCGGCAAATCAGTCAGGGGTTCTCACCCCCTGATAGCTTGTATTAGTTTATAGATAGAAGCAGCAGTTTGGTCTAATAGCCTAAAAGCTAAGGAATCATCTTGTCCTGCAAGGTGAAGTAGAGCCTGACATTCACGGGCACTTCCTAGAGAGATCCTGTAGAATCTTTTCTGGTCAGCTTTAGAGACTCTGCCATAACCTTCAGCTAGATTTAGAGGAACTGATAGAGCAGCCCTTTTAAACTGGTTCTTAAGAGGACTAGCAAGTGGCAGTGTGGTTGCTTCCCGGTAGAAGGCTACGGAGATTAAGTAAGTTCTAAAGTTTTTCATAAGTTTATTGACTCCTTTTCAAAAAAAAGTTCCTGCCAGGTTGAGAACTTTTTTTGAAAAGGAGATTCCTTGTTATGAAAAACTTTAGAACTTACAATTTATCCGTGGCCTTCTACCGGAGGGCAACCACTATGCCACTTGCTAGACACCTAAACGACCAGTTTAAAAGGGCTGCCTCTAGCATCGTGCTAAATCTAGCAGAAGGCTCTGGCAGAGAGTCTCCTAATGACCAGAGAAAACTCTACAGGATCGCCTTTGGAAGCCTACGTGAATGTCAGGCTATTATCACACTTGCAGAGCTAGATGACTCCCTGGTTGAGCTATCTGACAAACTTGCTGCTCATCTATATAAACTTATTCAGGCTACTTAGGGGGAGAGAACCCTCGCTGGATGTAGGGTCATCCAAAAGTAAAACCCTCGCTACCCTTCGGCAAGCCAATTATATAAATCTGAGACTCCATTAAGATTTCTAAGCCCATATGAGCTAGAAGCCTCAGTGCTTTCAGTGTATTGATAAATATATATTCTATCGATGTTCGGCATTTTTTCAAGGAGATAAGGCCAGGTCTCTTCTCCATATTTGAGCTGCTTATCTGAACCTTGAATTCCTGATTCTGTCATCCAGATAGGCTTTGATATACCCTGAAGGAAATCTCTTACCCCTCCATCTTGAATTACATTTTCAAATTGCTGGCCATAGTAATGAATCGCCCAAATATCGACTAGTGAATTAACACCTGCATCTCTTAGAGCTCGATTGTAATTCAGCGTATCTGGGAAGTTTTGATTAATTGCTGTTGTTGCCCCCATAACAAACTGAATAGATCCTGCCTCAGAGTCAAAAGCATTCTTAGATAATGCCATAAGCTCTGCGTAGTTTTCTGGACTTGTGCGAACCTGAAGCACGTTGTTTTCGGGAAATAGCCCGCTATTTGGCTCATTCCAAACCTGTACGGCCTTAACAACTCCATATTGTCTTACCTTTCTTAAAAGTGGTTTTAGCCATCTTTCAACATAGGTAGTTCTGGGATTACCATTAATCCAGTTAGCTGAATTTGACATCCAAGAAGGCACTCCAGTCGCTACGACCAAAATCTCTGCATTTGAGGGTGCACTAGACAGGATAGACTCTAAAAGTCCAAAACTTGGCGAACTACCAGGAGAAGGGTGAGATCCAGTATCCCATCTGGCTAAAACTCTTATTCGCCTTAAGCTCAGATTTTGGGTTACATCACCCATCTGAGCCTGGATAGAGCCAAACCTTGAGTCATTAAAAAAAGCATTAACAGCTAATTTTGATCTTGGAATCGGCTTTCGTTGTATACCATCAATTATTTCAGCAGCCTCTTTTGCATTGTTGCATCCAGATGAAACGAGCAATAGGATAATAAACGTGAGGGCTTTAATTTTTCTCATAATATCTATCTCTTTTATAAGTTGCGCTGAGCCATTAGTTTCCAGATTAAAGGGAAGAGGCCCAGTCACGGTCTCCCCTGATAATCCGTATCTAGCCTCAAATCTGTTGCTCTCTCAAGTATCCGAAACCCGCCAAGAGCTCAAGGGGTTTTTAGAAAAAAAAGGATATCCTGAGTTTTTAGAGGTGAACAAGGAACTATTAGGTACATTGAGTTTAAAACTTATATATCCCTCCGAAAGTTATACTGTTGAGATTGTAGATGACACTGCAATTATCAATGGGACGACCACCAAAAAACCTGAAGGATTTAAATCACCTCCTTCAAAACAAGAGGATGCTGAGCTCACTCCAAAAGGAGATCTGGTTCATTATGTTATCTCACCTAATGAAACGATCGATCAGATAGCAGGTTGGTATACTGACAACCCAGCAAATGGAGAAAAGTTATTAAGATTAAATTCACTTCAAAAATTAGAGATTGGAGATGTAGTTGTGATTCCAAATTATATGGTGAAAAAGAAAAGTAGAATGCCATAGAAAATCTTAATGGGTGGATGTCAGGTTTCTTGGGGGTCAGGCCGGGAGGATCTCTCGTCTGCGCCAGCAGACGAAGCAGAAAAACGGGGGTCAGGCCGGGAGGCCTGACCAGACAAACGCTAGCAGCTGCCTGGTCAGGAATCTATCGTCCGCGCCAGCGGACGAAGCAACAACGGGGCGGTCTGACACCCAAGTAAGCAACCTACCCCCAAACAAAACTTAAGGTTTCATCAATACTAAACTCGGGATTCCAACCAAGATCTCGCTTTGCCTTTGCAATATCAGCCTTGATCTCAGGAACTTCAGGGCCTCTCATTCTCGAAGGGTCCTGAACCACTTCTATCTCACGAGCTGAGATCTGAATTAATTTATCTAAGATTTCCTGTATAGAATATGACTCACCACTTCCAATATTATATGTTCCTGACCCTTGTTCTGCTGCTAAACGATATGCTCTAACAACATCCCGCACATCCGAAAAGTCTCTCTTTGCTGAAAGGTTTCCTACTTTCATCTCTTTCCTGCCACTTTTGAGCTGCGCAGTAAAGTTTGCGACAACAAAGTCCTCTCGTTGACCAGGACCTATGTGATTAAATAATCTTAAAATTACACCTCGGACTATACCTTCTCTACTTTTTTTCCTGACGACTTCTTCTGCAAAAAGCTTGCTCAAGCTATAGTTATTTGCTGGCTTTGGACGAGTTTCTTCAGAGATTGGTACAGTTTTTACCTTTCCATAAACTTCGCCTGAACTTGCTAAAACAAATGTCGGTGGATGCGACAATTTTGAGCAGGCTTTAGCAATATGCTCAGTTCCAAGTACGTTAACATCGAGGGTTTCTTTAAAATTCCTTTCTGCATCCGGGACAAAGGAGATACCACCTAAGTGATAGATCACTTCAGGCTTAACCCTAATAACTACCTCTTCAGTTTTCTCTTGATCTCTAAGATCGACTGATCCAAAACCAAACACTTCATCGCTTGATTCTTTAAGATATTTAACTAGGTAGCTTCCGACAAACCCTCGTTCGCCGGTTACCAGAACCCTCACACTCTCTCCAAATCAGCATCGACCATCATCTGAATCATCTTCTCGAATGATACTTTTGGCTTCCATCCAAGTTTTTGCCTAGCTTTAGCGCTATCGCCAATTAAAAGGTCTACCTCTGCTGGGCGGATAAAAGCTGGGTCGATTTTAACATAATCTTTCCAGTTCAATCCAACATGAGAGAAAGCAACTTCCACTAATCTTTCTACAGTGTGAGCTTCTCCTGTAGCTACAACGTAATCATCCGGTTCAGACTGTTGAAGCATAAGATACATCGCTTCTACGTAATCTCCCGCAAACCCCCAATCTCTTCTTGCATCAAGATTACCAAGTCGAAGCTCTTTTGCTTTTCCTTTTTTAATCTTGGCCACTCCGTCCGTTACCTTACGAGTAACAAACTCTAGTCCTCTTCTTGGAGATTCATGGTTAAACAGAATTCCAGAGACGGCGAACATATCGTAGCTTTCCCGATAATTTACAGTGATATAGTGTCCATAAGCCTTTGAGACTCCATAAGGAGAACGTGGGTAAAATGGAGTGAGTTCATTCTGTGGGGTTTCTCTCACTTTTCCGTACATCTCGGAACTTGAAGCTTGATAGAATTTAATTTTATTATTCACAAGCCTTACTGACTCAAGAAGTCTTGTTACACCTACAGCTGTAAATTCGGAAGTTAGGACTGGCTGAGCCCAACTTGTAGGAACAAAGCTTTGTGCAGCAAGGTTGTAAACCTCTGCTGGCTCTGTTTTTTCCAAAGCTGCAATCAAAGAAAACTGATCAAGTAAATCACCCTGAACAAGCTGAATACGATCCATAAGGTGGGTGATTCTCTCAAATTTGTCGACCGACGCTCTTCTAACCATGCCGAAAACCTCATATCCCTTATCAAGCAATAGCTCTGCTAGATATGATCCATCTTGTCCGCTGATTCCAGTAATTAAAGCTCTTTTCACAATAAATCCTCTCGTTTCTTTTGATTTAACACCTCAACGACCTTTTTTACATCCTGAACCCTATCCCTGGGACAAACTAAGGTCGCGTCATCGGTTTCAATTACTACCAGATCCTTGACCCCAAGAACAGCGACATGCCGCCCTTTACTTTTTATTATACAACCCGAAGATTCAACGGTCACAGCATCCCCTTCAATCTTATTTCCGGCTTTATCTACCTCAAAATACTCCGCCCAAGAGTCCCATGCCCCAACATCGTTCCATCCGAAATCAGAAGCCTGAATTACCGCAGTGTTTTTTACATGCTCTAACACTCCAAAATCTATAGATATATTCTCAATTTCGCTAAAGACTTGGGTGATAACAGAGGCCTCCTTCGGTGTATCGATAGCTTCTCGTATTTTTATTAAGCCTTCATGCAATGAAGGAAGCTCATCTTCGATCGCAGCTAAAATGCTCCTTGCTGACCAAGCAAACATCCCGGAATTCCAGAGATAATCACCAGATCTTACGTAATCCTCAGCTCTCTCTAAATTTGGCTTTTCGAAAAACCTGCGAACAAAATAAGCATTATCAAAGCCGTTAATCGCCCCACCTCTACGAATATAGCCGTAACCAGTATTGGGAGACGTTGGCTTAATGCCAAATGTAACTAGTAGTGGTTGAGTATTAGCCAGGCTGGCTGCTTCCTTAAGAAGTGCTGTAAAAACATCATCATTTTCAACAACATGATCAGATGGAAGAACGAGCATGATATCATCTAAGTTCTTAAAATATGCTGCCGCTAGGCCAATCGATGCAGCCGTATTCTTTGGCTCTGGTTCAACTATCACTTTGGCCTCCGGAACATGCTCAGAGACAAGTCCCCTTAGTGGGTCAGTTGTGACAACAAGGAGTCCATTTGAAGCAACCTTTAGTGCCCGATCCGCCGTGGATCTAATAAGACTTTTGCCATCATCAGATATTGAGAGAAACTGCTTTGGAAGTTTTCTTCTGCTAACAGGCCAAAATCTAGTTCCCTGCCCTCCCGCTAATATTACAGGTATAATTTTCATAGTCTCTCCAAATGTAATCTAAGACCTTCCTGCCAACTAATGCTTGGCCTTCCTAAAATCGCTGCTAAAGCACGGGTCGAAAGAGCAGAATATTTTGGTCTCCTTGCAGCTCTTTTGAACTCAGTATGACTGACAGGTTTTATTTCACACTTTAGGCCACTTTGTTTTTTTATCTCCAACGCAAAATCAAACCAACTTATAGCTCCTTGTCCAGCAGCGTGAAGCAAACCAACAACATCCTTCATTCTAGCTAAATCAAGCAATACCTCAGCGAGCCAACCAGCATAAGTGGGCGACATAACCTGATCATTTACGACGGATACACTCTCTTTTTCTTTAAACAGCCTTAGCATCGTAGAAACGAAATTCTCCCCAAGTGCTCCATGAAGAGAGGCTGTTCTTATAACAAGTGAGTTATCAGGAATAATCTCTTGTAGCGCCTTCTCTCCTTCAAGTTTTGATTCTCCATAAACATTGATTGGTCCAGTTTTTGCGCCTTCATCAAGAGGCTCACTTGCTTCACCCGAGAATACATAATCAGTAGATATATGAATCACCCTTGCACCAACCTCAAGCGCAGCTTCGCCAATAATTCTAGGGCCCTTAGCGTTAATTTCAAATGCTCTATCTCTCTCAGACTCAGCTTTATCTACTGCAGTGTATGCAGCAGAATTTATTATAACGCTAGGAGCAACCTGTTTTATTAGATGAATTACCTGAGCCCTGTCACTTATATCAACTTCTTTTGTCACAGGTGCGATTACTTCAAACGAAAGATCTTTAGCCTTCTCTCGAAGCTCACCTCCAAGCTGTCCTGAACCTCCAAAGAGAAGAATTTTCATAACCCTCTATTTCGGTAATTTTTTTCGTAGAACTCTAAATACGCGCCACTCTTAACCCGTGTCCACCAGGCTTTATTATTTACATACCACTCTACTGTTTCGGGTAGCCCCTTTTGGAAGTGTACCTCTGGCTTCCAACCAAGTTCACGATTTATTTTGGTATAGTCAATTGCATATCGTCTATCATGCGCTAGTCTATCTTCAACGTATTTTATCAGAGATTTTGGCTTATTTAGCCGTTCACAGATCATCTCTGCTACAAGCCTGTTAGGAAGTTCAGCTTCTTCCATGCCACCAATATTATACACTTCTCCTTTCCTTCCCCTTTCAGCCACCATTAAAAGTGCGCGGGCATGATCTTTTACATGAAGCCAGCTTCTAATTTGATTTCCGTCTCCATAAAGTGGCAACTGCTTATCTTCTAATGCATTTGTAATAAACAAAGGTATAAACTTTTCCGGAAAATGATAGGGGCCATAATTATTTGTACACCTTGTAACCACAACATCAAACCCGAATGTTTTAGATACAGCTAAAGCCATAAGATCAGAGGCTGCTTTAGAAGCCGCATATGGGCTTGTTGGATCCAAAGGAGTTGACTCAACAAACCTTCCAGTAGGGCCTAAGGCACCATAAACTTCATCTGTTGATACATGGACAAACTTCCCTACTCCATGAGCTCTGGAGGCATCAAGTAGATTTTGAGTGCCTAGTACGTTAGTTCGTACAAAAGGTTCCCCAGATAGAATCGATCTATCAACGTGGCTTTCTGCTGCTAGATGAAAAACTAGATCAAACTTTTCCGTTGCAAATATATTAGTAACAGCCTCTCGATCTGCGATATCCAGCTTTATGAAATTAATTTTTCCTAAAAGTGGTTCAATAGTTTCTAGATTGCCAGCATAAGTTAGGGCATCAAGGATTGTAATCTTCCAATCCGGTCTTTCTTCAGAAAGATAATAAGTGAGATTGCTGCCGATAAATCCGGCACCTCCTGTTATAGCGACTTTCATAGGTTATTTGCGCCCGTCTCTGCTACTAAGTTACTAGCTCTATGTAGGGATGGAAATGTTCCAGCATCAGTCCACCATCCATCGATAAATGAATACTTAAGACTTCCTTCCTTTATATATCGATTATTTACATCTGTTATTTCAAGCTCACCACGCTCTGACCGCTTGCACTGCTTTATATAATCAAAAACCATTTTGTCATACAAATAAAATCCAGTTACAGCAAATTTGCTTGGTGGATTTTTAGGTTTTTCAATTATGTTTGTTACTATGCCATTTTTTAGTTCCGCTACCCCAAACCTGTGAGCATCCTCTACCTCTTTTAGTAACACCATTGCTCCCTGACTATTATTATTTTTAAAATCAGTAACTGCCTGATTAATATTGTTCTGAATAATATTATCTCCTAGAACTACACATATTGGAGAACCAGTAGCAAAGTATTCACAAAGAGAAAGAGCTTCTGCGATTCCGCCTTCACCTTCCTGGTAAGTATAATTAATATGCTGAAGTCCGAAATCTTTTCCATTGCCGAGGAGCTTTAAAAAATCTCCCGCAAACTGTCCGCCAGTGACGATCATAATATCTTTTATACCGGCATTGATTAAGCACTGAATCGGGTAGTAGATCATCGGCCTATCGTAGACTGGAAGAAGATGTTTATTTGTTACGTTCGTGCAGGGTCTAAGTCTAGTTCCAAGACCACCTGCTAATATAATTCCCTTCATAGAACCATAGTTCTATCATTCTTAGAGCAAAGCTTCTACTGTTCTCGCTTCTCTAATCTATCCCGCAAAAAGGGCAGATCTTGGGTTAAATCGCCAAGGCCGGTAAAAGTGAAAGTGGCCATAACTTTGTCTTTATCAGGATTTGTTGTTTGAGAATATCCAACATCAAAACTCCAGCAATCGCAGGCGCTGAGAAGACGCACAGCACCACGGTTTTCCAGAAAGTCTGTCTCTTTGCTGTCGTAACGCCCAAAGTATCCTAACCTGAGTCTGTCATCGAGCACTATTTCCGTACCAAACTCTACCTGACTGATCTTATCTCTCTTATCCTCATTAACTGAATCACGCACAAAGTTATATCTAACCTTTAAAACGTCTCCTCTGTCTGAGGTAAATCTAACTCCAGTTCCGGTTGAGGTAACCTCTGAATCATCTCTGTTATAAGTAGACCCAAGTCCTAAGGTAAGATTGTTTGATGGCATAAAATTAATAACACCATATAGATCAGAGTATCCTGCTGTAGCCCTCCCGTTATCATCTACTTCTAACTTACGATCGTAGAGCTCTAATAGACTAACATTTGCTAACTCTCTAGTTTCTCCACGTCTTAGACTTGAAATACTTGCTGATCTATTCGCAATAAAACCACCTGACAGCTCATCTAGTAGAGAGCTTCCGTAGCTAACATCAATATCTTCAAGTTCAGGAGCAATTTCCTGAATTTTATCATCGGATGCTGCATCAGAAAGATACCGACCATAAAGTCTACTGGTGACACCATAGGCAACTGCTTGCTTCTCTCTTATTCTGTCTACACTCGATTCAAAGTTAGGTACATCACTAAAATCTTCATCTGGCACATATTGGAAGGTAGCTAAAGGCTCTACTGTGTGTTTAATCCTACGAAGAGTGTTGTTTTGATTCCTTGCACCAAAAGAAAACAGCGACTGCAAAGCACTTCCCTCTTCAACCTCATAGACTCTTTCAAGCGAAGTATTTAAGTCATAGGTAAGTTGCGGCACGGAAACAGACGCTGAATCATCTTCAAATGTTCCATCAAAATCATTTATTGAGTACTGATTTGCTGCTAACTCTGCACGGAATCTCGTTGACAGTATATTTTGATATCTTAGAGGAATTACAACTGAAGGAGTCACATTAAGTCTCTCTCCATCTACACCCTTGTCGCGATCAAAGACTGTGTATGAGGTATTAAGTCCGGTAATAAGCTTAAATCCGTAAGGATTAAAACCAAAAGGTCGAATTGTTCGTTGTGCATTCACACCAAAACTTGGAAGTCTTTGAAGAGCTAAATCCTGATCACCCGCAAGGTCTTGAGTGTAATCCAAGCTTAGTTCTGAACTAATAAACTCCCCAAACCGGTTTCTCATCACTGCTGATGATGGGATATAATTAGCTGTGTAATTTGCTATTCCAGAGTCGTCAATCTCCCGGACTAAAAGATTATCACTCGCATATCTTGCATCGACCACAACTGTGCTTGGTACTGCCACATCGTCATCACTTTTCCAATTCATCTGAGCTATTCCGCCAACTCTGTTGCTATCAATAGCTGGATCGAAAATTCCAGTAGTATCAGTACCTCTAAGCTCCTTTACTCCTTCACTATTTTCTCTCGGAGTTTCATCAGAATAGATTCCTCGAAGTCTAATTTTCTCACCTCTATCTATCGCCTGACGATACTCACCTGAAAGACCGCGTCTGGTTTTTGCCTCTAAAAATGGAGTGAATAAAAGATCACTAGTATCGTCTAATACTATATACGTAGGAAGTCTTAGCTCTAAGCCGTTTTGATCGCTATATCCATACCTAGGAGCAAGTAGCCCACTTGATCGTTCAGTCTTAACTGGAAATAATAAATAAGGAGTATATGCAATAGGTGCTCCGTACATCCAAAAAGTTGCGTTATAAGCATGCCCATGTCCTTCCTGTCTGGCAAAACATCTTGAAGCGGTAATACTCCAAGGACTATCTCCATCAGGGCACTGGCAGGTGGTGAATTCTGCATCAAGAACCTCATACTCATCTTCAGAAACTTTCTTGATGGTTTTTCCAGCAAGATTGAAAGACCCTTGCTCTATTAAGAACGAGGCATCATCAAACTCACCAGTTTTATCAGCCAGGCTAAACCTTGCGCCAGTCGCGCTAAGCTCGCCCTGACCTGAGGTGATTACAACCTGACCGGTTACATCCACATCTTTAGTCTCTAAGTTATAGGTACCCTGATCTGCTTGTACCTGAACACCTTCACCCGCAATTAGAACATTACCAACTCCGTATACAGCTTTTTCTTTCTGTCTCTGTTCAACTTGAGCTGCTGAGAACTGAACTTCGCCTTCTGGAGCAGGATCAACTTTTAAGGCCTCAGCCTGTCTTGTTAAGTTTTGTTCCTGAAAATCTTTTCTATCAGATTGAAAAAGTTTTCTTGCATCCCTTTCAGTTTCAGATTGAGCAAAAAGGGATGAGGTGACTATGAGAATAATTAAAACGAATCGCACAAAGAAAACCTATCGCGGTAGCCATAAGGAAACAAGGTCTATTTCGATGGTATCCTTGGGGGTCAGGTCGGGGGAGGATCTATGCCTGGTCAGTCTTTAGACTGACCTTATATAGGTCAGGTTGAAAACCTGACCAGAATTTCTCCTACTCCCCAAATCCAAAGTTCGTGAGTACTTGAGCTAATTCTTCCCTTAAAACAGACCTATGAACAATTCTGTCGATCATGCCATGTTCAAGGAGAAACTCTGAGCGCTGAAACCCCTCAGGGAGCTTCTGACGTATAGTCTGCTCAATAACCCTAGGGCCAGCAAATCCGATTAAAGCCTTTGGTTCTGCAATTATAACATCACCTTGCATTGCAAATGAGGCCGCAACTCCACCAGTAGTAGGATCTGTTAATATGGAGATATAAGGCAATTTTGCCTCTCCAAGCCTTCCTAGGGCTGCGCTAACTTTGGCCATCTGCATTAAAGAAAATATTCCCTCCTGCATCCTGGCACCCCCCGAAGCAGATAGGATTAGAACTGGCCTCTTCTCCTCGATCCCTCTTTCAATCATCCTGGCAAGCTTTTCTCCTACTACTGACCCCATGCTTCCACCTAGAAAAGTAAAGTCAAAGATTCCAGCCATTACAGGAATATTTAAAATTCTTCCCTTACCCGTAACAATCGCCTCAACACTGCCAGTGACTTTCTCAGCTTTTTTAATACGCTCTTTATATTTCTTAGTGTCTCGAAAATTTAGGGGATCGGCAGATCTTAGCTCTTTATCGAACTCGGAGAACGAATGTCTATCGAATAAAAGTGGGATTCTTTGCTGAGCGCTTAACCTAAAATGGTACTCACACTTTGGGCACACTCCAAAAGTACGTCTTAACTCTTTAGTGTAAAGGATCGATGAACAGCCTGGACACTTTGTCCACATATCGTCAGGAAGCTGTGATTTCTCGGCCACCTCAACTTCTGGTTTAGGTGCCTTACTTCTAAAAAGCCAAGCCATTCACGAGATAATATGCTAGAACGCCCTAAAAGGGTAGCTTGTATGAAAATAGATGAAATTGTTGCTGCTTTAAATAAGAAGTTAAAATCTGAAGATTTTGTTGATGATACAAAAAATGGTGTACAGATCGAGGGTTCAAGGAAAAATATCAAGACTGTAGGACTTGCTGTTGACTGTGGCCTAACAGTTTTGGAAGAGGCAAAGAAAAGAAAAGTAGACCTTTTAATAACTCATCACGGACTCATTTGGGGTGGGTTAAAGGAGATTACAGGAATCTATTACTCAAGACTGAAAACAATTTTAGAAGGTGGATTTACTCTTTATGTAAGCCACCTTCCGTTAGATGGGAACCAAACTTTAGGGAACGCCGTTGTACTTGCAAAAAAATTAGGGTTAAAAAATCTAAGCCCTTTTTTATTTCATCAGGGACAACCCTTAGGAACTAAAGGACTCTTTAAGGAACCTCAAAAGAGGGAATCAGTTGAGGCGAGGCTTAGAGAAGTAACAGGAAATGACTACTTTCTCTCCCTTCCGTTTGGTAAAAAATTGATTAGTTCTGTAGGGATAGCCACCGGGGCGGCAAGTTTTGGTGTGTTCGATGCTAAAGATCTAGACCTTTTTATAACTGGTGAGCCAAAACAGAGCGTTTATCATGATGCAAAAGATCTAAAAGTAAACTGTATGTTTGGAGGTCACTATAGAACTGAAACTTTCGGGGTACTTGCAGTTGGTGAATGGCTAAAAACTACCTTCGGTTTAAAAACTGTATTCATTGATCATCCAACTGGTATATAGGCATTGTAGTTACTGAAAAATATCAGTAGATTTGGGGGCTCAATGAAAACAATTAGAGACCTAAACCTAAAAGATAAGCGCATCCTTGTCCGCTGTGATTTTAATGTACCGATAAACGAAAAGGGTGAAGTTACAGATGACACAAGAATCAAGGAGTGTCTTCCAACGATTGAATATATAAAAGAGCAGGGTGGTATCCCTATTCTTATTTCGCATTTAGGAAGCCCAAAAGGTCAGAAAAAATCTGAACTCTCTTTGGCGCCAGTTGCAAAAAAGATTCCCTGGCTTAAATTTATTGGGGACTGTGTTGGTGAGACTGTTATTAATCAGGTCAGGTCGCTTAAACCCGGAGATGGGGCCTTACTTGAGAACCTAAGATTTCACCCTGGTGAAGAGCAAAATGATCCTAATTTTGCGAGACAGCTTTCACTTCTTGGTGAGGTTTATATAAACGATGCATTTGCTACCTCTCATAGAAAGCATGCCTCGATGGTTGAGGTGCCAAAGTTATTTGCTGAAAAAGCTGCGGGTTTACTTATAGAAAAGGAGCTCACATTTTATCATAAAGCCCTAGTTGATCCTAAAAAACCTCTTGGAGTTGTAATTGGTGGCTCAAAAGTTTCTACAAAACTTGATGCCCTTAAGCAGATTCAATCCCGCGCTGATACAGTTATTATCGGTGGAGCAATGGCTAACACCTTCTTAGCTGCTCAAGGTATTCAGATAGGAAGATCTCTTGTTGAAAGAGATCTTTTCCCTATTGCATTAGAGATTTTAGCAAATCTTGCTCGTCGTGATGCAAAGGTTTATCTGCCTGTTGATTTGATCGTTGCCCCAAGTCTTGGGTCAAAAGGACTTTCAAGAGTTGCAAACTCTCAAGAAATTCCTGCTGAGCTCATGGCACTGGATGTTGGTCCTGCTTCGAATATACTTTTTAAGAATGCACTCGAGAGATGTGAAACTATAGTCTGGAATGGTCCACTTGGTGCATTTGAGTTAGAGGAATTTTCAAAGGGAACTTTCTCGATGGTTGAGACCCTAGCATCATCTCATGCTTTGACTGTTGCTGGGGGTGGAGATACTGATGCAGCGATTCATCAAATGGAGTTAGCTCATAAGTTTGACTTTATCTCAACAGGTGGTGGTGCTTTTATGTATCTTCTTGAGGGGAAGGTTCTGCCTGCAATCGCGGCGCTGACTTAAACTCAACTGCAACAATTTCGCTTAGGGTTTATTTAATTGTTAGCGTAATAGATGTACATCCTAGCTAATCCCTAAAAAGGTAAGACCAATAATAAATCATTGATTCTGTAATGAATCTATCTATAAGCAGCCAGTACGCGCTCTTGATCCTCTTTTTTTACCAACTCTTTCAAGCAATATTTCCCCTGATCCAGATCCAAAAATATTCTGTATCCGCCAATTCTGATCTCATATAAATTTCGGAAACCAGTAAGTTTTTTTAAATTGCCTAAGTTTCCTGCTCGTACTTTGGCTATATGAGCGTATATGGTCTCAATTAGCTCATTTTGGTTGTTTTTTTCCAACTTACCAATAGTATCTCTAAATTCTGGAGTATCTAGGATGTATATCCCTTCTCTTTTTACAGTTCTTGAATTTGGTCTATTACTCTTAGAGTTGTCTATCGTTTCTGGCAGTGCTTCCTTTCTGTTAATACTCTCATGCTTGATCCACCATTCGTTTAATCTAGCCTCGATTTCAGCTAGATCTTTTGAAGTAGGTGGTATCTGTTCTATATCCCTACAAGAATCTGATGGTGCAATTCTCCATGCGTGAAGTAGCCTTTCTGTAACTTGCATAGCCTCTTCTTTGGTAAGATTAAATCTCGCAAGAGAAGCTTTAAAATACTCCTTCATTGAAATTGTTTTTCCATATCCTTCTACCCGCACAGTATTATTTTTATTCTTTTTCCTTCTATTGAGATTAATAGTGTAATCCTCAAGATATACACTGATGCTTGGGGCTTCAATTCCACCTGTTAAGAATTGTGATACATCTTTCTCTCCTCTGAATTTTTCACTATTAACATCAATAAAGGTTAGGAGCCTTTGAATTCTGACATACACTTGCCTAGATACTTCATTCCAAGGATTTGCCCAGGCACATTTTGCAAATCTTAGTTTTTGTTCATCACTTAAAGGAATATTCAACAAATTGCATACGTCTTCGATTAATTGGCCTGCAAATCTAAAGTTTTCAACTTGCTTTGCGACTACTCTTAGAAAATCGCCGTCTTCTGATTGAATAAAAATAGATCTAAAACCATAAGATGGAAATTCGCCATGATTAAACAAAGCGCTATATCCGGCTTTAACTGAGATTCTAAACTGTTCAAATGTACTTTGCTGAACACCAATTTTAGCTTCTTCATCAAGAATGGCATTGATTGAATAATGTGTTTTTCCTAAACCAAGACCAAGCCATGTTAGAATCAATCCTTTGCCTAACATCCCCTCTATCATGTTTCCAACTTGCTCGCGCTTAAGATCATCGTCACTTTCGACCCTAAACCAAGCAATATTTTTCCAGCTTTTAAGATTGAGGCGCCCAAGTGCAAATTCATGCATTCCATTTCTTAGCCATTCAGGTGCTGTGCTTAGATTCCCGAGGCGTGTTCTTTGATATAATTCTCTTTTATCTAGATCTCCCCAAAATGCATCTGCTAGGATCGGGAAGAGAAGGTCGAAATTTTCCTGTTCAAGCACAGGGTCAATTACATGCACGCTCGGCATTCCTGTGCGAAAGAAATTTCGCTTTTCATGTAAGGCTGCGCGAGCTAAATCTGATTCAAATTGATCTGAATGCATAAACCGCTATATTATCCGTTTACAAATTCTTAATCATTCATAATCCTTACTTTCAGGTTGGAGTTATACTGGTGCTAAGTAGCCTGAAAAGGGGATACCTTGTTTTAGGCCTAGTTTTTAGACCTTAGAATAGATAACCCTTCCTCTGCATCACGTACAAGTGGCTCAATCGAAATACCGGATCCGGTAGCGCGCTGCATCCAAAGCTCTGGAGTTACTCTTCCAATAGACGAAATTCTTTTTGTTTCTTCTGCAAGATCTCTTCCTCTCATGTAAGAGCCAATCTGATGAGCCATTATAAATCCTAGTGCATAGTCCGGTACATAAAGTGGAAATGCTATTATGTGCTGGTACGAGGCTAAAATATTATAGGGATCCTCACCGAAAATCGGTTTAAAGGCGGAAATGTTAAGCCTTCCACACAGACTAGAGTGTGGTTCTAGCCTGAGTGAGACCCAACGAGATTAAATCTAATACTCTCCTTGGGTTCCGCCACCTATAAGGGTTCGCCTTGGCTTAGGTGTTGGGGTTGGGCACGGAAAGGAGTCGCTCCAAGCACCACCATTTCCATCATTACAATTTACCGAATCTGCTGAACAATTGTACTTATCCTGTCCGTGACATCCAGTTACTATTCCACCCAATCCTTTGTTAGGAGTGCAGAATGGATATTTATCGGTACCATCACGATTTTTTACAGAAACATAGCAAGGATTCTTCTTCGGATCTGTTGGCGTAGGTAGCGGTGGAGGACAGAGACTCATAACGTCTTTATCGCACTTGCATCCACCACCTGAAACTTCTTCATCAATAATCTTGCATGTTAGTGCTCCGGGTATGCCTTCAACTTTGCATTTCTTCCTTACTCCATGACAATCCGTACAAACTCCTTCTGAGCAATTGCCTTCACAAAAACCTTTAAGTGGGTTGCCCTGGTCATCTTTCTTGTTTTTGCAACTGTCCTGAGATGGAGTCTCCGTAGCGATGGGAGTTGACACCTCTCCAAATGCTGATATCGGAGTAGATATAAAAATCAATAAAAACAACAATGCCAAGTTTTTCATAATTCTTTCTCCCAGGTGTTACTCAGAGCATAATACAAGCCTTATGCTTTACAAAGATGTCATATTTACTGTTTTATTCTGAAAAGGCTAATCGAATTTAAGAACTTACGGCAGTAGTCTAACTATATTAGAAGCCCTTGGCTGGGCGAAGGTGCCATTATACCTGAACCCCTTTAGTGCTGACATATCTCTACATCAAACTTAAATCACCCTAACTCAGTTCTTTAGCATAACCTTTTATGCTAACCTGATGGATTTTATAAAATTAACAACAATATGCTAGTAAAAACATCTTTTAATAATGAACTTCTAGGATTACTTGGTCCATCTGTGCCAGTGTCTCTTGGCGCACTTCATCAACTCCATTCAAGAGTTACTCCGATTGAAGAAAAGCTCACAATCCAAGCTATTACTGGACCAGATGGTATGCCAGTTGAGATGACTCCCGATCAAATTCCTGGGCCAACTGGTGATCGATACAGAAAAGTTTGGGCATCAATCCCTAGAGATGAAGCGATAACACTTAATAACGGTAATAAAGTTAAAAATGGTGGGGCTGTAGGATGCACAGAGCTATCACTCAGCGGCGGAGTTGTTCATGCAAAGTTTCAAGGCATCCCATACTATGCATTGTTAGCAGCTAAGGAAATTCATACTGGCAATGTACTTCTTGAGGGCGCTCCTCCAATAAGCTTAAGAGAAAGTTTTGCGGCTGGCGAGCTTGGTTGGGGACCTGGAATCGCAGGAGGCTCTGTTGCCGTTGTTGCCCTTCATGAAGGAAGAAGAAAATTAATAACTCAAATTAAAGGTGATGAAGTTTTAAATGGTAAGCAAGTTCATGTTTATGCTTTTGCAGGAGGATTGAAACAGTCAGAGCTTCACCTTGGACTAGTCCAACTGGAGCTTGGAACTCACCGCGAATATCTTGAGGAAGGTGGAGATGGTGCGCCATATAAACTTAGTCGTACTGTTGGCGTTGTTTCAGAGGGAAATCCACCAGAATTCAGAAGTTTTAATCATGTTCTTCAAAGAGAAGATCAACGTCCAATTACCCTGGAAGAATTTATTGACTGTGTAATGATCCCATACGCGGTAAACAGAAAGCCTGGGGAGCACCCTTCTAAACTTGAAGTTCGCGGGTGGCATATCATAGATCTTGATGATCCTAGAATCATAGAAACCAGCAATGGAATTTTCTCTACTGGCTCATCATACGTTATCAATCAAGATTCAAATGGAAACCGAATAATAGATGAACTGATTGAATCAAGACGACTTGTTCAACCAGTTGGAGGAGTTCTTGCTGATTTACTCGTGCCAGGATCTGGGTATCGAGAGATCGTTCTTAAAGAAGCTAAATTAGCTTAAGCTGGCTAGCCCGAAGCAAAAAATGCGCCTTAAGAAAATCAGATCTCTCCAGATATTTTCAAGCTAGTTAGCAACCTCTGCTGATTCTACAGATGCCTTTTCATTACATTTTCTTTTGTGAACTGCACCAATTGAACATTCAGCACGACAAATGTGCCCCCCAGGTCCCCAAATCAAGTCACAAGCTCTTGCGCAGCATGAATCAAAATTTTTCATATCTTCACAGCAGGCATATATTGCTCTATCAAAGTCAGAAACACCTTTAGAGCTATAATTTTCCTCGAGTCCAAGATCAGATATCACTTGTTCAAGAACTATAAGTCTTTCTTGGAGATTTTCTTCCACAGTCTCAGATGATTGAGCTAAGCAGTTAGCTTGCACAATAAAACAAAAAACAAGTAAGCATTTGAATCTATTCATATAATTAAACCTTATAAAACCATCCGCATACAAAAAAGCATTGTCTGCTAACATGAATCAGCTCTAATTATCAAAATGATTCAACTAGAAATTAAATGCCTAGCCTGGGGATGCATAGCCTAGAAATCCCATTTCCTCAGGCACTTACGAAAAGTGACGTCGACTTCACCGATCTAGATTGTGGATTAGCCAGCCAGAAAAACATAGAATCCCTGGGTCATGTTGGTAGACAATAACCTTCTAAGTCAAGTTCGAGCTAAAGGCTTTGGGTTCACTGATGACTTTCTTAAACAAATGTTATCGGCTGTAGGAGACAGGGGTAATGAACTATTAACAATACTTACCGGCAATACACTGGACTATCCAGTACTTGAAAACTTACTTTTGAATTTGGGAGAGTATAATCCATGGACTGCTCTAAAATCTGCCCGAATAATTCAAGTTGACCCAAAGCATCTATCAAAAGATGAAGTAGAATCCCTTAAAAAGACAGGGGTCGAGTTCAATGACGGCTTTATTAGAGGAGCAAAGAGCAATACTCCACTTAAAAATAAAGCGTTCATAATATCCAGATCAGATTTAAGATCTTTGGGTGGAGCTGCTCTTGGAGTTCAGGCTTTTAGAAATATTTTTGGAGCATTTCTAGGCACAGAAGAAACAGATAACATAATAGGCAATGCCGTTGATCACCTTGACTCTCTATTCAAAGAAGCTGCTTCGCGGAAACCATCAAAAGAAAGAAGTTCCAGATTAATTAGAGATAATCTAGAGATTATTGATAAACTTGAGAGATATAAAGAGCAGCTACTTTTAGCAATTCAAAATCTAGATCATGTAGATTACCAAGTATTAAGATCTACCTTAACTCCCCATCTAGATCTTGAAAAGGAAAGCCAGAACCTTGGTTGGTTTAAAAAGCACCTTGAAACACTACCTCCAGAGATTAGAGACTCTTACTTATTAATTACTCAGCATGGATCCAATCTAAGCTCAGAAGAGCGAATGCTGATTCTCGAAGGGTTGGTGGCGTTTAGATCCCTAAAAATGAGAATCAAAAAGGATGCTTTTCTTCAATCCTTTAAAGATGATCTTCAAGAATTTAAAAAACAAAAAGAAGGGAGTCCTGGACGTTTTGGTAAAACGGATAACGATATAAAACTTGCTGAACAGAGAGTTCAATCAATTATCACCTCAGAAAGTGGGGAGATGACATTTGCTCAAATGTCAGAGTACTTAGGTGAGTTTCCACTCTTAAGTTTTAGAAGATACAGAAACTCACTCGTCTATGAAAAGCTAAAAAAAGATCTAGAATATGCTAGGGTTAGTGTATTTGAGCCACTTTCCATCAAGGATGGGAAGCTATCACCTCCTAAATTTAGAGATCTAAAAGAAACTGAGCTCGGTATTGCTAAATTTCCAAATGGTAAAACGGTAGTTTCTGCTGAAGACTGGCGCGCTTTATGGGAGCTATTTGAGAATCGTCATCTTTTGCAAAATGACCCTCAATTTTTCGCTCTTTTCGGTGTTAGGTCTTTTAAAAGGCTCGCTATTAGATCTGTTTACGTAGCCCGATCTCAGAGGTTAATCAAAGAAGGAAATCCGTCTGAGATAAATGTTAATAGAGATAAAATTAGATTTATTGAGAGGTTCCCTCAAATTACGGGTCTCACATTTGAGAATTTTGATGAAAGGGCAACATACGGGCCTTATAAGCCTGATAAGCTTCTTCAACAACTATCTCCTTTTGGCTTTTTTGCTGAATACCAAACGCTCAAAGATTTTGCTGCGGATCTCAAGGCTTTAAGAAGAGTTGATAGCCATGAAATGGAGCTTGTTATGGCTTTTAAAAATAGTCCTCTCTGTAAAAATCCTTACGAGTACAGGTTTGCTAATTATTCGTTAAGATTCGCGACAAAAAATCAGGTAGGAGCCATCAATCAAGCATTAATATTCAGAAATATTTTAGAAGCAACAGAAACTAACTCTGCACTTAAAGCTATATTCCTAAAAATACTAAGTGGAAAATTCTATTCATTTACAGAAACAGCTCTTCACAGAGTCGAAATCGATAACCCAAAAACTAAAGAGGAATTTCATAAACTAGAAAGAGATATATCAGAGAAATGGGTTGATGAGGAAAGTCTTTCAGAAGAACAAAGAAGTAATCTTCTAAAACTCGTGAATAATCGCACTCTCTTAGTCGTAAAACCATATCTAACTGCACCACCAAAAGTGGAGAATCGATACTTTAAGAAAGAAGGATTGGATTCTTTAGCCGAAATATTGAGCAAGATTGAAGAAGTAAGCGATGAGGTAGCCATCTACTTAGTTAAGTATGATGGTGACTTCTATTTTGTTAAAGGCAAAGCCTATATTCACGGCGCTCAGCGCAATATTAAAGGAATGAAGGTTCAAGATGTTCCTGAAGGATATATTAATTGGGTTTTAGAGCAGCCTAATGTGCCCGAATCTGTTAAAGATATACTTCGGAAAAGCTTAACCGATCGCACAACCTAAGATTCCTCCTCAATACAAGATCTTACTTGTCTTCTGATTCCCTCTAATTAGAGATACAAAAACAATCCCGATAACTATCACTTCAAGTACCCTTGTATCACTTATTAGAACAATGAAATTTGGAGTTTGAATACATTAAGGATACCTAACTATCAAAGTCTTAATCGGAAAATTCCTCGGATATTTTGGCTCAATTACCTCAAAGCCCTCTTCAAGTACCCCTGGCCCTTTAATAGCTAATCCAAACCCATCTTTTTTAATTAATGGCTTTGTTAGCTTAACTATGTTCTCCATCGAAGAGAACGCTCTTGAAACTACAACATCAAACTGCTCACTTATGTCTTCAATCCTTGAGTGAATAGCAGTTACATTTTTAAGATCTAGCTCATTAATTACAGTCTTTAGGAAATTTACCCTCTTTAGAAGTGAATCAACTAAAGTAAATTCAAAATCTGGACTCACTATTGCAAGCGGAATTCCTGGAAAACCGGCTCCAGAACCAACATCTAGAATTTTTTTTGGTTTCAAATATGGGATCAAAAGAAGTGAATCAATGAAATGCCTGGCTTCAAAATCTTCTGGCGCAACTCTTGTTAAATTGAACTTCAAATTCCATTCAATCAAGAGCTCACCAAACTTGAAAAACTTTTCTGTATCAACAATTGTGATCCCAATCTGACTAAGATCTTCAATAAATCTATCCTTATTAAACCAATTCACGTCCTAAAAATCCTAATATTTTCTTATTAAATTTAGTTACAACAACTATCTTATCACCCTCTCCTTCCGGAATGATATTTTGCTTTGGAACACCAAAATACTTAATCCGTGAAAATCTTTTGGAAATTTTTTCAAATGACCTAACTACCTCTTCTATCTTATAGCACTTTAAGAGTGGAGAGCTTTTGGGCTCAGCTTCTGAAACTCCTAATGTTGGCCCGTTAGACAAAGAAAATATTCCGATAGAGGAAAAGAAACTTTGAACCAATCCAGAAGCTAATAAAACCGGATGTGGTTCTACAAGATAAAATTCTGACTCAGGTAGATTCTGCAAGAGATTAATATCAGAAGATCTTTCAATAAAAAATGAATCTGGCGGAATACTTAATGTATTATCTAATATATCGAATCCACTCCAAAGAACCTGCTCTTTTGCCTCAAAATCAACACCGATCCACTCTTTAGAAAATCCTTCAAAAATTCCGGAGTGAGCGGCAGATATCTTTATCCCCATCGGTTTACTAAATCCAGCAAACCAAGAAAGAGATGGTGAGTAGTTTTCTGGATCTTTAACCCTATTCCCACTTTTATCTCTTCTTGAAGGATCTGCCCAAATGGAATCAAAATTTCCTTCTGGAATATCTTCAAGGAAAACTACATTTTTTATACCTTGAAGAGACAGATTATATTCCGCAAATTCTCTGGTTATACTATCAGTCTCGACCGTTAAAACTTCACTTGCACTTTTCGACAGATAGTAAGTATCCATTCCAAGTCCAGTGCCTATCTCTAAAACTCTCTGCCCTTTAAACCTCTTAGCTCTAAATTCAGATATGATAGGGTCGGACATCTGAGAAACTCCCCTAGCAGTAAATAGACCTTTTTGAACCCAATCTCCTAAACTAGAAAGTTTTTTTCTAGATACTGCTATTTCTATACAGAGATTGATTAACTTTGGATCAATTTTTTTGTATTTTTTCTTTAGTCTTAAAGTTTCAGTAGCTGGCTCACCCGAAACCTCCCCTATAATTTCTTCACCAACTTTACTGAGAAAAAAATCGATCATCGCGTTAGAAAAAATCTTACCATCTCATTGTTGCTGATAGTGATAGAAAAAATCTCGGGCTCGCATCTTCCAAGCTCTGGATCTAATCCGATCGTTATATAGGTGCTTTTGGGTATGTTGATAAAGGAGAAATATCCATCACTATCGGTTATCTCCCGGCCAAGTAGCCCACCATAAACCTCTACATGGGGAAGTCCAAGTTCTGTTTCTGAATCAATAACATAGCCTTCTAAAATAAAGACCTCTTCAACTTCTTCCTCCTCTTCTTTTGGCATTATGATGACATTCTCTTCAGCTAAAACTTCCTCAAAGGTACTTGGCTCCTCGAGGAGAATTAACTCCTCTAGCAGAAGCTCTTCCAAGGCTTCAAGCTCATTTAAGCTTTCAAGAACATCTATCAGATCTGAAATATCATCCTCACTGATATCTAAGTGAAGTAGTTCCTCCCTCATCTTTGCAATTAGTTCCTCTATCTTAGATTTTAAAGACTGTAGTCTTTCAGGGGTCAGCCCTTCAGGATCCGTTCCTAAAGGAAGACTAGACCTAATCAATTCCTGAATGAGACCTTGTAGCTTTGAAAGAGTTTCAGGCGGAAGAAGTTTCTCTAAAGAAGGATCCTTAAGCTTCGAGAGCAATCTTTCAGCGGAAGTCGATATAGCAGTTACAGTTTCAAAAACTTTAATTATTATCTCTGGGGCTTTTCTCACCTCGGCTATTTTTTCCAATATCTTATTGATAGTCTTATCCGTTGTTTTTTCAGCTGCAGTCTTTACAGCTAAAGGGGGAGAATATTTAATTACGAGACGATCCAGCTCCTGAAGTGGTTTAGAGACTATACTTTCTCTTCTATCGGCTCCTCTAAGTCTCTTAAGTAACGATGTATTATCTTTTAAAAGCTCCTTTTTAGCGTCGACCCCATATTTTGTTCTTACAACATTTCTTTGGAGACTCACCTCTCTAGTTGCAGCTACTAGTTCCCTTATTCGAGTATTTAAGGCGGGAGCAGCTATTCTTCTTGGTTCTACTACCTTGGATTTAAAAAGCTCCTGTCTGGCATGTGAGGCTGTTGGCCTTTTTTCAATCCTTGGAGCTTCAGCTTTCATGGGGAACCGCTCAACTATCTGAGCAGTCAACCGGACTGCTATTTCAGGGGGTACCTGTCTAACTGCTTCAATTATTCTGACTGGCTCATTCTGAACAACCAGATCTCTTGCAGTAGTAGGTCGAGGAGTTGAAATTTGTTCTGTTACAATTGTCTTTTGCTCAGGCTGCTTTTCTATACTACTGGGCTTTGGCGTCCCTACCTCAGATCTATTTTGAGCTTGCGGCGTCTCGGTTTTTACTCCAAGAGTTTCAGGGGATTTTTGAAGTTGAGGGGCAGCCTTATCTAATGTAACCTCAGCGACCTTTTGAGTCTGAAGAGTATTATCAACAACAGGCTGGGAGCCCTTTTGTTGTGGTTGAGTCTCCGGACGAGTGTGGGCCGTTCTATCAAAGATAGATTCAGTACTAGTTCTAGGCTGCTGGGTTTCAGTGCGAAGCTCGGTTTTTCTATCTGCAACAGCTTCCGCACCTTTTCTAAACTGCTGTACATCTGAACGATCGGAGTCCCCTGGAGCACTTTTCTCCTTCGAGCCAGGAGACTCAGAGCTTCTAGCCCTTACCCCCTCATCGGAAGATATTTTAGGATCAGCTTCGACTTTTCCGTGCTTAGATTTTACTTCCTGAGTATAATTATTTTTATTTCTATCCTCTTCTCGTTTATCGGTTCTTCCTTCCTCTACTTTTTTATCACTCTTCTGTGAGTCATCTTTTGGCGGTTCTCTTCTATCAGATATTTTTTCTGTTTTATCAGCTTCCCTACTTCCTTTAGCTTTACTTGGATCTTCAGCTTTTTCAGCTCTTTCCTTCGGAGCCTCTCCAGGAACATAAGTCGCCTCAGTCCTATTATTGTCACTGGTTTTATAAAAATCTCTAGGAGCTTGAGCCTGGGTCAGGTCAGGTTCCTGCTTCTGTGGATTTTCAGCTTTTTGAGAAGAGTCCTGTTTTGGTTTTTCTGGCTCTGCCTTTCTTTGCTGCTCCTCTTTTTGAGGTTCTGCTTTTGGTGGCTCAGGCTGTTTAGGTGAACCGCTTTTTTGATTATCCTCAACAGGTGGAGATTTGACCTCTTTTAAGTTTTCCTGCTTAACCTCCTGTTTTACCTCTGCCATGACTTGAACTATAGCCCTATCAAGGTCATCATATCACCTAGTTCTATGTCAAAGCGAATCGGAATTGTTGTCAGCGGAGGCCCAGCCCCTGGGATAAACAGTGTTATTAGTTCAAGTGTTATTGCTGGCGAACATCGCGGATATGAGGTTTATGGGATTCAGGATGGGTTTTTAGGAGCAATAAACGGCTCCAATATTAGAAGGCTTCAGATAGAAGAGGTTTCAAGAATCTACAAATCAGGTGGAAGCATTTTAGGAACCTCCAGAATCAACCCACTTGAATCTAATATCGAGAAGTTTAAGCGAAATCTCTCCGATCATAAAATTGATAAACTAATTGTTATCGGTGGCGAGGGATCTGCCTGGGTCTCTTACCAAATCACAAAGCATCTTCCTTCAATTTCTGTTGTTCATGTTCCAAAAACTATTGATAACGATCTAATGCTTCCAAATCAGTACCCAAGTTTTGGATTTGAAACAGCTAGATCTGTCGGTACTAAAATTTTAGACACACTAAGTGTCGATGCTCGTACTACTAAGCGATGGTTTGTAGTAACAAGTATGGGAAGGCATGCTGGGTTTTTAGCTCTTGGTCTTGGAGTTGCAAGTAGAGCCACATCAACTTTTATTCCTGAAGAGTTCGAAGGTAGAAAACCATCTGTACAGGAAGTTGCCTCTCTTTTAATGGGCTCAGTTAGGGCAAGGCACAGTATGGGCAAACCTTTTGGCCTTATAGTAGTAGCTGAAGGTATTATTGACGTTCTAGATCCTAACTCAGTACCTGAAGTTGCTGATTGCCCAAGAGACCACTTAGGTAGAATAAGACACTCAGAGGTGCATATTAGTGATCTTTTAGTTAAACACATGCGCTCAGTATGCAAATCTTCCAATCTTGATATGGCCTTTTACACGAAAAACTTAGGATATGAACTTCGCTGCGCAGACCCTGTCTCCTTTGATATTGAGTACACTACATTCTTAGGTCTAGGTGCAGTACGACTTCTTGATGAGGGAGCCACTGGTGTTATGGTTACAAGAGAGTTTGATCGTATCGGATCTGTAGCTCTTCAATCTATGATGGGTCCAGATGGGAGGATGATGTCTCGTAAACTTGACTTAAATAGCGATCTTTACAAAGTAGCCCGGAGCTTCATGATTCGATGAACAAGGTTTTACTTAGAGGAACTGCTATCGTTTCCTCTCTAACAATGATTAGCAGAATTTTAGGTTTTATTAGGGAAGTCATCATAGCAAGACTTCTTGGTGCTTCTCTTTATGCTGATGCTTTCTTTGTTGCGTTTAGAATTCCAAATCTTCTAAGAAGTGTTTTTGGTGAAGGAGCGCTTAATAGTGCATTTGTTCCTGTCCTCACAGAGCTAAATTCAAAGAGCCATGGTGAAGCACGGGATTTTTTACAGTCACTTGTTTCATGGCTAATTTTGGCAACTTCCCTATCAGCCATCTTAGGGATCCTTTTTTCTGAGCAGATCGTAACACTTCTTGCTCCAGGCTTTAGTGGTGAAAGATTTAATCTTTGCGTAACACTTACTCAGATAATGTTCCCTTACATAATATTTGTAAGTCTTATAGCTCTAATTAACGGTGCTCTTAATTCAGTTTCTGTATTCGGAATTTCTGCCTACGCTCAAATATTGATGAATATCACCATGATTGCTGGAGCATTGCTGGCTCTAAACTATGACTTAATAGAAGCAGGTTATATATTAGCCTGGTCAGTCTTGGCTGGCGGTATTGTTCAGGTTCTAGTTCAGCTCGGAAAAATTAAAAGGGCTGGATTCTCACTAATGCCTACCTTTAATTTTAGCGCTCCAGGAATTTCAAAGTTTTTTAATCTATTTTGGGGCGCTCTTTTTGGAGCAGCCATCTATCAGGTATCGATCTTTGTTGGAACTCAACTATCAAGCTTTTTACCTGAAGGGAATATAGCCGGACTTTCATATGCAGACAGACTAGTTCAACTTCCAATAGGAGTTTTTTCGCTTGCGCTCTCTTCAGTACTCCTTCCAGTTCTTTCTCAAAGCTTTGCACAAAATGATAAAGAAAAGTTCAATGCAACTTTCTTACAGGCGCTTAGATGGTCAAGCTTACTTCTTCTTCCTCTTACAGGATGGATAATGGTTCACTCACTAGAGATAGTTACTTTCTTGTTTGAAGGTGGGACTTTTACAGCTGAGAACTCAAAATTAACAGCTGCTGCACTCTCAGCCTATGCACTTGGGATCTGGGGGGTTACAGTACAAAGCTTAGGAGTAAGAGCCTTAAATGCAAGCCACAGAACAGCTCTTCCTGCACTGTTAGGTGTTTTTACCCTAGTGGTAATGGTTTACTGCTCACTCTATTTTATGGGGCCGATAACATCGGATGGTTTTTTAGCTTCATTTTTTGCCAGTATTCAACCTGATAGTCCTTATGTTTTAGGAGCTTCAGGCATAGCATATGGTTCAAGTATCGCATTTACTGCCTCAGGGCTTGTGATAGTAGGACTACTCTGGGTGCTCCTTGAAACTCCTCTTGGTAAGTTTTTTCATACACTCGGGAATGGAGCCTTATCTGCTTTAGTTGGGGCTTTCTTAGCAGTATCTGTAAGAGTTCCTCATCTGTCCGAGCTTGCTCAGATCTCTATCTCTACCTTCCTGTATATCGTTGGAGTTTTGATGATTCTGTATCCTGCTGAGAAACATAATATTAAAGAAATATTAGGTAAGCTTAATAAGAGCTGATGTACTGAATATAAATTAAAACTCTGAGCACTCTGCGCTCAAACAAAATTGAACTTAATTATCACTTCACTTAGGGTTTACTCATCATCCTTAGCACTTTTTGCTGCTTCAATTCTTCTGTAAATCTCGTCTTTTACAGCTCTTGGATTCCTAACTCCTGGCATCGTTAAAACAGCGGCAATTTGAGTTGCAACAGTGGACACTTTTACTTCCCCTACTCCTAAGAGCTTATTTAATAGATTCTGCTTTATATTAACCTCCCTAATCCATTCATACTCAACTCTGCTACTATTCTCTCTCCAACTAACAACTCCCTCACGAAATAACATATAGTCTGGATGAAAGATGAGCCTTTCATTTAAAACCCTATGAGCGAGAACTCCACACACTACAAGTGGAAATATTCCAAAAAGAGGAAGATAAATTGTGAATCCACCAACAGTGAATAATGTCTGAAGTGTCATAGGGAACTTGAAAGTGCCGTAAATACTAAGAGCAACTAATAGAATTATAAGAAGAATTAGGGGGATTTGGTTTAGTAAGCTGTGCCTTACTATTATAACATTGATATTACTATCAGAGAGCGCCTCTTCTTTTTTCACATATTTAATTTACCCTGAATCGAGATATTTATAAACATGAGGAAACTTTTTTGATTATTCTACGATTGTACTTATGTGAACTTTATTAAGCATATTCCAAAAGAGGCGCTTTTATTTAAGCTAAAAAGAGAGAACCTAGCAGAAAAAGAGCACAGATTAAGGATAAAAAGACGGGAAGCTTCAAAAAAACTATTTTACCTAGCAAAAAAACAGGGGTTTAGTGAGGGATTAAAGTTAATAGAAGCCGAACTTAAAAGAACATCATCAATCCCTGTTACCGACCAAGCTAAACAGCTCCTACATTCTGTTCTTAGTAAAATGGGAGAAAAGATCGCTACTGAGTTTCCAGAGCTTCTTTTAGAAAAATTAAACTCTATGATTCCAAGACTTCCTCAGAATATTACTCTGGTTGTGAATCCAGATCTTCAACTAAAAGCTTCAATCCCAGTTAGACATGATCCAGAGCTACCAATAGACACTATTGAGGTCGAGCACCCATTTGGAAAACTAAGATACTCAATCACTAGCGAGATGAGAGATCTTCTATGATAGAATATGAAGGTCGAGTTACTGGAATTAAAGGCCCACTGATTTTAGCTTCTCTCTTTGGAGTACCGATGGGAAGCTTTTGCTTGATTGAGACGGATAGAGGATCAATACCAGGGAAGGTTGTTGGCTTCGAAGAAGAAAAGGTTCAAATTGCTCCTTTAGGTGATACAGTCGGCATTTCACTTTTAGGAAAAGTTACATCATATGGTTTACCTCCATCGATTCCGATTGGAGAAAGCTTAAGAGGTAAAATTGTAGATGCGCTTGGCAATCCTCTAGATGGCTTAATAAAGGAGCCTCTTAGTTCACTTGATAGACCTCCACCAAAAGTGCTTAACAGAAAACCAATTTCAAAAATGCTAAAGACGGGTGTAAAAACTATTGATTGCTTCTTCCCGATTGGTGAGGGTCAAAGACTTGCTGTAATTGCACCGGCTGGTACCGGAAAATCAACCTTACTTGGCACTCTAGCTAACCAGGTGGAAGCAGACCTTGTAGTTATCGGACTTGTTGGAGAACGTGGGAGAGAAGTTAGGGAGTTTCTCGAGCTTACAGAGACTATTCAGTCAAAAAGAGTAGTAGTAGTTGCCACTAGCGACGAAGCTCCGATAAGAAGAGCCCTTGCTCCTTTTACCGCCACATCAATCGCAGAATATTTTCGAGATAAAGGATTACGGGTTTTACTTCTTATTGATTCACTTACAAGAACTGCAAGAGCAATACGAGATGTTGGACTTACTGCTGGCGAACTTCCAATAAGACACGGGTACACACCTTCAGTTTATACCGAACTTCCAAGGCTTCTTGAGCGAGCAGGTACATCTGAGAATGGAAGCATCACAGCATTCTACACATTATTAGGAGCTGATGGTGACAGTGAAGATCCACTTTCTGAAGAGGTGAAAAGTCTGCTTGACGGTCATCTTCTTCTATCAAGAAAGGAGGCTCAACGTGGGATTAGACCAGCTATCGATCCTTTAAGATCTCTTTCAAGAGTCACAGAAAGGCTACTTCCTGAGGCTGTCGCAGTAAAAAGAAACGAGGCATTAAAGCTGCTTGAAAGACTTGAGCGAGATCGAGACATTGTTCTCTTTGGAGGAACACCTGATATTGAATTAAAGCGTGCCTTAGAGTTAGAGCCTAAAATATCAACATTAAGAAACCAGCGTTTGAATGAAATAGTATCAAACCCTTGGGACGATCTAGAGCGAGTCTTTGACCCGCTATAAAGCATCTAAAAGTTGAATTATGAAAAGGCTTATTCTCATCCTAGCATTAGCTGCATGTGGTAGTGGTGGAGGTGGAGATCCAGATCCTCTATCAACAAAACCAGCAGATGTAACTTTAACAATCTCATCTGGTAACATTCTTGTTGGTGACAGACTTGCGGTTAGAAGCGAGCTCTCAGATATCCATCCAAATGGCATAGTTCTTAAATGGAGAGTGCCTAGATCGATGATCCGTGTGGTAAACACCGAGTTTCTATCTTTACCAAGAGATCAACGAATTGAATTAACTCCATTTATAGATGATGAGAAAGGAGACTACCGATACATAGTCTATGTTTTTACAAGTAGTACATTTGATGACGAACGAAGAGCAAGAATAGACTTTCAACTTCAGGCTACTAAACCGGTAGATGATGCACTAGTAGAATTGGATGTAGACATTTACGACACTACAAAATCAATTTCAGAGCAGTTTGACATTGATAGACCTCTTTTTGGACCAGTAATCGTTAAAGGGCTCGACATTACAAAGCGATAAGACCATTTTGTAGCTTTTAAGTTTACAGGTTATTCTACTAGGGTATGCGCTATAAAATACTGGCGGTTATTTTAATTATAATTACTCTTGGAGCGATCTTATTCAGGAAGAGTCCTGAAACAGCTACTGTTTTTAGGGGTGAGGCTATTAGGGCTGTTTACGCAACCGGAACAGTCGAACCAACGATCATGGTTTATTTATCACCTAAGATTACAGCAAAATTAGTAGAGCTATTAGCAGATGAAGGATCTAGAGTTAAAAAAGGAGACCTCTTAGCACGCCTTGATGATTCACAGGAAAAAGCAAACCTCCTTGAACAAGAAGCTAAGGAGATCCTTGCTGCTCAAGAATATAGAAGGATCAAAGCACTTCGAGATAAAAACGCGGTCTCTTTGGACGTATACGATAAGGCACACTCACAATTCTTATCAGCACAGGCTCTACTAAAAGCAACAAAGGCAAGATTTGAGTACACTCAGATCGTTGCACCTTCTGATGGACTAATTATCAGAAGAGACGGAGAAGTAGGCGATCTTCTAACTCCTCAAGATAAACTTTTCTGGATGGCTTCTGATGAAACTCCTAGAGTGACAGTTGAAGTTGATGAGGAAGATATTTCAGAGATTAAAATTGGTCAGGATGTATTACTTAGATCTGATGCTTTTGCTTCACAAATTTTCAAAGGATCTGTTAATACAATAACTCCTAAAGGGGATCCTATAGCTCGTAGCTTTAGGGTGAGGGTCAATTTACCAAATCAGACACCTCTTAAATTTGGCATGACTATCGAGGCAAACATCATAACCGAGAAGAAGCTTAATACTCTATTAATTCCAACCTCATTTTTACTCGAAAACGACAATGTGCGCCTTGAAAACAATAAACTTAAAAAAGTAGCTGTTGGAATCAGAGGAACTGAATACTCTGAGATCTTGGATGGCCTAAGTGAAAATGACTTAATCATCAAATGAACATATTAGTCTCAATTGCCCTAAAACATTTATTATCAAGAAAGAGACAGAGCCTAGTCTCTTTAATGGGAATAATTTTAGGTACTGGATTCTTCCTTGCTATCTCATCCTTAATGGTTGGATCTGAGAAGGATTTTTTAAAAAGACTTGTTGATAACTCTCCTCACATCACCATTAGCGATGATTTTAGAGCTCCAAGAATTCAACCTGCAGAAATGTCCAATTCAGCAATTGAAATTAAAAACGTAAGACCCTTCAGAGAAACACGTGGAATTCGTGGATACGGAGAGATATTAGATTTTTTAAGGTCAAAACCAGGCGTTCAAGCATCTGAGATGTTACTTGGCCAAGGGCTTGTGACCTACGCAGGGAAAGATACTAGCGTAACCTTAAACGGAGTAATCCCCGAGGATCTTCGCTCTGTTTCTACCATCGAAGAGTACCTCGTCTCAGGAAAAGTAGATGACCTAATAGCCAATCCTGATGGAATACTTTTAGGAAGCGAGTTAGCAAGTAAGTTAGCTATAAAAAAAGGAGACATCTTCACTGTAGTTGGCCCATCAGGAACTGTTAGAAATTTCAAAGTCCTAGGCATATTTAGAACCGGAAGAAGAAGTTATGATGAAACGCAAAGTTTTTTACATATTACTAGAGCACAATCTTTACTTGGCAAGGTCAATCGAATTAATTCAATCATTGTGAAAACTCCCAAACCTGATGAGGCCTTGAACCTTTCTCGTGAAATTGAAAAGCGATTCTTATATAAGAGTATCTCTTGGCAAGAAGCGTCAGAGGATCTACTAAGCACATTTAAGATTAGAAATACGATAATGTATACAGTAGTAAGCGCTGTTTTAATCGTTGCTGCATTCGGAATATACAACGTTATCTCCACAGTTGTTCTTGAAAAACAACGAGACATTGCAATACTAAAGTCAATTGGCTTTGAGCCAAAGGATATACTAAAAATTTTCCTCTCTCAGGGGATTATTCTCGGTCTTGTAGGTTGTGTTTTCGGACTTCCATTTGGAATGAGTCTGATGGGGCTACTCATGAGCATTAATTTTAAACCTCCAGGAGCCACTCAATCGATAGGGATGCCGATTGATTGGGGGATTTGGCAATTTATGGTTGCAATTTCATTTGCACTTGGCGCTTCGATACTAGCTGCATATCTGCCTGCAAAAAAAGCAGCCAGCGTTAATCCAGTTGATATTATCCGGGGTGGAACGTGAGTATAGTTGCGGATTCTCTTACAAAAATTTTAACAGGTGAGGTTCCCGTAACGCTTGTTAAAGACGTATCCCTCAGAATAGAGCCAGGGGAGGCTGTTGCGATAACTGGCCCATCAGGCTCTGGAAAAAGTTCTCTACTCTATCTATTAGGGGTCCTTGACTCTCCCAGTTCGGGAGAACTTTATATAGATAATACCAAGGTTAGTTCATTATCTGATTCAGAAAAATCAAAATTGAGGTTAAAGCATCTTGGATTTATATTTCAGGCTCATTTCCTACTCCCCGAGTTTACGGCTCTCGAAAATGTTTTGCTTCCAATGCAACGACTAGGAGAACTAACCGGAGCAGAGATGATTGAACGTTCCAAAACTCTCTTGGAACAGGTTGGCTTAAGTGATCACATATCAAAAATTCCGAAGAAACTATCAGGAGGGCAAAGCCAAAGAGTAGCTATCGCAAGAGCATTAGCAAATAATCCAAAAATAATTCTAGCTGACGAGCCAACAGGAAACCTTGATTCCGTCTCCAGCAAACAAGTCCAAGAAATTTTGATAAGACTTGCCCGTGAATTCAAAAGGACAGTCCTAGTTGTTACACATGAAGAAGAGTTTGCGAGATCTCTAGACAGAGTAATTAGAATTGTTGATGGAAGAATTCAGTAATTGGAGAGCGTCAGGCCGGTGTATTGTTTCTTCGTCGATTGATACGGACGATAGATCCAGGCCAGAATCTACAACTCATTTTGAGCCCATTAATAGATTGAATATGTGAAAATATACCTAGAATCAATAATAACTCTACAGGCTCCTGATCTCTCCAAATTAAAAAACCCCCATTATGAGGGGAGATAAAAATGAAAATTCCATAAACCAAAACTACTGGGAGAAAATAAAAAATATATCTACGATTGGGTAGAAAATTATTTAGCAAATTCCTTGAGCTAAGTTTTATCCCAAAAAAATCAAGAAGCTCTAAAACTATATTTCCAAATGATAGACTACACCCCGTAAAAAAGTAGATCATAGGAAGCATTAGATGTATCGGGCTTAAGTTATGAAGGTTCAGCTCCTGCTGTTTGTTGTGCTCTAAAAACCAATTTGGAGTTTCAAACATTAATAAACTTTGAAACCAACTAATCTCTTCAAGACCCCAAAAGAAAAAAACGATAGAGATGTAAGAGTAAATTAATTTACGCTCTCTATGATAAATTTGAATATAAGACATACCTATCAAAATTAACAATACGAACTGACTCCATTCTAAAATGGAATCTTCTTGTACTAGCTGAAGGTAGAGAGCTGGATCCAAGACTTTAACAAGGAAAAATCCAAACATAATAATTATTGGAAGGACACTCACAATTTGGCAGTATGCCACAAGGAGAATTTTAATTCACAATTCAAATTCCTGGCTCAGGAACTATAACAACCGGCTAATCAAGGCCATAGCTTACATAGGCAGATTAGGCAGAAATAAAGGCTGGAAGGCCTGAACTGATAAAATTCTTATGTAAAATTCTAAAATTACCTTATCTTAATAGATCAAGGGTTTCTCTGATCATTGTTGAAGCTGCATTGAGCATCTGAGAGCTAGCTTGATATCCACGTTGAAGCACTACAAGCTCCGTAAACTCAGTCGCTAAGTCTACTGTTGACCTTTCAAGTGCGCCCCCTTGCAGGGTACCTCTACCATCAGTTCCTGGTGCTCCGATATTAGCTTCACCATCTTGTAATCTGAATTTACTTGCTCCTACACGTTGCAATGCGTCAGGATTATTGAATGTTGCAACAGCGATCACTCCAACTTCAACAGTTGAACCATTATCCAAGCTTGCAATTATAGTACCATCTGACTGGATCTCGTAGTTTAAGATCTGTCCAGTTGCTTGACCATCGATCTCACTTGATGTTTGACTTGATGGTGTACCATATTGAGTAAACCCAGATAGATCAAAAGCTATGTTAGCTTGTGCTGCTCCAGCCCAAGCTGCTGTGGCTGTAAAAGTTTGACCAGAGCTTGGCGCTCCACTTCCATCAAACACCAAAGTTGTTCCGCCTATTCTTGTCGGCTCACCTGCTGTTCCACCTACATCAGCTCCATCCACATATGCATCAACTTGCCAGGTTCTATCCCCTTCCACTTTTGTAAAATAAAGGGCTATTGTTTTTCGGTTTCCTAAACTATCCCAAACTTCAACTGTTTGAGCTTCAGTGCTGGCTTCTCTCATCTCTGAAAATGTTGACGGATCTGTAGGCGGCGCCGCCTTAGTAGGAGATTGAGAAAATAGGTTTCCACCGATCGTTACATTCGCAGTAGGGGTATTTTCAGCTACTACGGATCTAACATCTAAAGGTCCAAGAACCTGTCCTCCCCCGGCTGCATAACCTAGCACAGGCTTGCCTTCAGGATTAACCAAAATCCCTTCAGAATTTAGAGAGAAATTTCCAGCCCTAGTATAGTAAGTTGGTGTATTTGCTTCGCCTTCACCAAGTACAAAGAACCCTTGCCCTTCTATACCTGCATCAAGATTTCTTCCTGTTCGTTCAACTATACCATTTACAAAAATGCTTCTAGTGCGAGCAATCGATGCGCCATTTCCAGCAACGGCTTTTGAAGTGTCATGCCCACCTACTTCGGCTAATATATCTGAAAACTCGGTTCGAACTCGCTTATACCCGGTAGTATTTGAATTTGAGACGTTATCTCCAACGACTGAAAGTGCCGAACCATGGCTCATTAGCCCTTCACGACTGGAAAAAAGTGCACTCTCTAGCCTCATTTCGCTCCTAAAAAGGAAATTTGTACCTACTTATTACTACTCTAGGTATCTATGAAGCAGGTTTCGTACCACGAAGTGAGGCTAAAGAGACCCCATACCTGGCTAAAGCTGAAAATCCGATAATTATAAAAACTAGATATGCATGAGCATGTATCAAAACTGCGTAAGCGCCACCTCTATCCTGATTTAGACCAAAAATAGAGAATCCAGCTACACAAGCAACCTGAAACACTCCTATAAATCCAGGAGCACTTGGAGCTGCAACAGCAAGTGCTAATATCACTGCAACAGCAGTTGCAATAAAGAATGAGGCTTCTTCACCTACTAGTAAAAACCCTATCTGAAATAGAAAGTAGTTAGATAGCCAGACTGCTGCTGTAAGTCCCACTACAATAATTAATCCCTTCAGTGATCTTACTGGATGAAGACCTTCGATCAGATCTTTAAGAAGTGGGCTTATCTTTTTGCCAAATGGAATCTTGGCTGTTACATGATCCATTAATGCTAATAGCTTTTCCGGAATAATAGCTGCAACTAAGAGTACGCAAAAAATCACTCCACCTAAGATCGATAGAGAGTAAGCTCCTAAAAGTGCCCAGTCTGGAATTGATGGGAGCGCTAGAGCGATTATAGCAAAGGTAATTAAGACTGCTGCTAGATCAAAAAATCGCTCAACTACCACTGATGAGAATCCTGTCGGAAAGGGAACCTTAGCTTCTAGGGACAATAGAAGCGGCCTGCCAAACTCACCTGCTCTAAATGGAAGTATAAAGGTCATTAAATTCCCAACCATAATTGAATCAAAAAGGATTAGAGTTTTGACTGAACGATACTGAGTGGGAAGCAGGTATCTCCACCTGATCGATCTTAGCCAATAATGACCAAGCATTATCAGGGTGAAAGGAATAAAAACCCACCAGTTAGCAGTACCAAGATGAGTTAAAAAATTGTCCCAGTTTAAAAGTGAAATAGCCCAAGCTAACGAACCAATGCTTACAATAATGCCGATTAAAAGACCCACAGCATAAGATGATTGCATAGCTAAGTGCGTTGAGATAGTGAAAGAGGTGCGAGGCTAGCAGTTGCCTGGTCAGGTTTTCAACCTGACCTAATAAGGTCGTGTTAAAACACGACCAGGCAAAGTCTAATCATCCCTTCCTACCCCCAAAGTAGCCTCTTATCTAATCTTACGCTATACTTACTTACTCGGTGACAGAACATTTACACGACCTTTTAAGGCGACATGCCCCATTTTCAACTATCGACAGAGGAGTTGAGCTTGCAAGTCAGGGTGCAGTTTTAGAATCAAGCAAAGTAGGTCAAGTTATTCATGGTGTGGTTAGAGATTCTCACGAAGACTATTCAACAAGAATCTATCTTATCCCCTCCGGGCAGGCTGAAGCTGAGTGCTCATGCTCCACTAAAGAGGATATGCAAGAGCAATGGTGTGTTCACGCAGTTAGTCTAACCACTAAAGCACACGAGCTTGGCTTTTTCGATTCAAACACTTCACCTCAACTTAGACTTACTCCTGCATCCCCGGAGGAGATCGCAGAATCATTTAGGGCACTTGCCGTTCTACACGATGATAGGGCAGCCCCTATTGATGAGATCTCTTTGGCAGTAGCTATTGAGGGTGATGTCCTAGGGATTCGTGTAGTAGCCAGGGGGGAAGTTTTAAAACCAAATCTAATCTCTCCTACCTTCAAACGAGGCTTAGATACCGTTCTTTATGACTTAGTATTACGTGAAGGCGCTTGGGATGAAGAGCGTGAAGTTTGGTTTATAACTGGAACACCAATATTAGAGCTTCTACTTGGAATTTTAAGAGAATATCCTGAGATCAGACTACTCAATGACGATAAAGGCTTTGTTGTTTCACGTGATTTTCTTGATGCTTTTGTTGAAGTTGAATGGGGAGATACTAGTGCGACTATCTATCTTTACTGGATAACTCCAGACGGAAAAGAACATGAAAAGACCTCTGATATCTTGGGAACTGGGCCATGCTGGGTTCCATTTGAAAGTGCTCACAGACTTACTCTCTATCCGCTAAGTCCTAGAGCTGTAAAGCTAGCAGGTCTTTTCCCTAATCAAAGCTCAATTACAATTCCTAGATCTCAGACAGGAGCGATTCTAGAAGTACTAGAAGAGAGTCCTCCATTTGGTGTTAGGATTCTCAATCCTCAAAAACAACCGAAAACTAAATGTGTAGAGCCAACTGCCTCCTTGATTTTAACCGCTGCTGATTCTTCTCAGGATCATTTTGTGAGTCAGGATAAGGTAGCTCTGGCTGCCAGATTAGATTTTACCTATCCTGAATCTGGAAAAGGTAACGTGGTTTACCTTCCTCATCGAGCATTTGAAGCTGAATCAAGAAGGTTCCTTGAAACTTTAGGTTTAACCCCTAGAGGAGCTTCGTGGCTTGCAGAAGGAGATGTCGCACTAGATTTTTTATCAAAAGGGATCTCACAGATTCCAAACACCTGGAAGATTCAAGGCTTAAGTGAGATTAAGGAGAAGATAAGAACCACCGATCTTAAACTTCATGTCTCAGTATCTGCCTCGAAACAAGAGATCGATTGGTTTGATTGCCTCGTAAATCTCTCAGCTGGCGGAGCCCCATTACCCTTAAGCACTCTATTTAGAGTTCAAAGAAACGAGGATCATAGGTGGGTGAGGCTTGATGGTGGAGCTTATGCTGAACTTCCTGGTGGAAGCCTTCGTGGATTAAAAACAATGCTTGGGCTTTTGGATGTAAATCTAAGAACCTCTGCATCTATCAAAACCAAGATCTCCAAAATTCAAGCTCTATCACTTGTTGGGCTTGAAGAAGAGCGCTGTTCAGTTTCAATAGATAAGCAGCTAGCAGGATTGGCGCAAAAGTTAAGAGATTTTTCAGGTATTCCTCCATTAAAATTAAGAAAAGGATTTGAAGGGACTCTAAGGCCATATCAAAAAGATGGTGTCAGGTGGCTAACTTTCCTAAAAGATTGTCAGTTAAGTGGAATACTTGCTGATGAGATGGGTCTGGGAAAGACAGTTCAGACCCTTGCCTTCTTGAATCAACACAAGTCTGATCTTCCTACAATCGTTATCGCACCGACCTCGGTTATTCCTAACTGGGAGCATGAGGCCAAAAAATTTACACCTGAGTTAAAAGCACTTCTTCTTCATGGCCCAAAAAGAAAATCAAAATTTCATGAAATCCCTAAGGCAGATATTGTAATTACAAGCTATGCTCTTTTAAGAACTGATAGAAGCGAACTTGAGCAATATCAGTTTAACTACGTAATTCTTGATGAAGCGCAAAACATAAAAAACCCTCAAGCAGCAACCACAAAAGCAGCTAAAGCCTTGAGAAGTAAAAACAGATTAGCATTAACTGGTACCCCAACTGAGAATAGGCCACTTGAATTATGGTCAATTATGGATTTCTTGATGCCAGGGTATTTAGGAACCAGTGAATTTTTCAGGAACAATATTGAAAGGCTTGTTGTTTCGAATCACTCAGATCCTTCAATAACAAGATTTTTGACATCAAAAACAAGGCCATTCATTCTTAGACGCAGGAAGAAGGATGTTGAAAAACAACTCCCTCCAAAAATTGAATCTACAGAATATGTTGAGATGACCCCATCTCAAGAGGAACTTTACAATACAATTCTCTCCGAGATTAGACCAAAGCTATTTGATTCAGTTAAGAAAAAAGGGATCGGAGCCTCGACTGTTTCAATACTTGCTGCACTGCTAAGACTCAGACAAGTTTGCAACCACCCAAATTCAATCTCTGCATTTGATGATCTTCCAGGTTACGATTCTGGGAAATTTCTGAGATGGCAAGAGCTTATTCAGGAGTCCATTGATAATCAAAGAAAGATCATCGTCTACAGTCAATTTAGGGATATGTTAAGGCTTATGCGTGAGTGGGTAGAAACAAAAAATATCCCATACCTTTATTTAGATGGAACAACTCAAGATCGTCAGTCACTTATTGACAAGTTTAACACTGATTCAGAGATTCCGCTTTTTCTTATGAGCCTTAAGGCTGGTGGAACCGGAATTAATCTAACTGGAGCTGATACTGTAATGATCTATGATCCATGGTGGAACCCTGCTGTAGAAGATCAAGCTGTTGATAGAGCTCATCGTATTGGACAAACTAAGCCAGTTAACGTTTATCGGTTAGTGACGGTTCAAAGTGTGGAGGAGAAGATGCTTGAACTTAAGAATCGAAAATCCGCTGTAGTTGATGCAATAATTAACAAAGAAAGCCTTCAACAGTTAAAACTCACTGTAAAAGATCTCGAGAATCTATTTGCTCCATTGAAGGCAGAATAAAACAGTATTTGTCCTAAAATTGTCTTAGATGACAATTAAAAAATTCCGAATCCGCTACTCCAGAGCTCGCGTCTAAAGATAAATACTTGTATTCACTAAAAAACTAGGATACCAGATAGTTATGGAAGATAATAAATTGTGTCTCACCAAGGCTGACTTAGCAGAGGCTATTTTTTCTGCTCTTCCAGTCGATAAACAGCAAGCCTCTCAGATAATCGAAGACTATATCGAATTAATAAAAGTAGCCCTGGAAACAGAAGGGAAGGTAATGCTTTCAGGCTTCGGATCTTACGAAGTTAAATACAAACCTCCAAGAAGAGGCAGGAACCCTCAAACTGGTGAGTCAATAATTTTACGATCTAGAAAGGTGGTTAAATTCAAACCTAGCCAACTGCTTAGAAAGGCTATAAATGGTCACGCTTTCACTGAGTCGGATGGCGATAAGTACGATTAGCATCGATAAGCTGACTTAAATTATTAAATATGCTAGACTTTTCTTTACACGAATGAAGAGCAGCGCCCTTTCGTCCTACACCCCGAAACAACGAATAATGGCTGCAGCTTTAAAGCTATTTGTTGAGCAGGGGTATTTTAATACTAATGTACCAGACCTAAGTAGAGAGAGTCAGTGCTCAGTAGGATCAATTTATCATAACTTTAAAAACAAAGAGGAGATCGCTCGTGCAGTTTATCTTGAGGCTATGTCCTCTTTTAGAGCATCCCTATACGAAGCTATTAAGGATAAAAAAGATATCGAAACAGTAGTAAAGACTCTTGTTAAAGCATTTCTTGAATTCTCAGAAGTGAACCATCAACTTTCGAAGTATATTTGGCTTTGCAGACATAACGAGTTTATGACCGGGCTGATAAAACATCCAACGATGGTTGGTTTAGATCCACTTGGAAGACTCTTGACTAAGCACATCAAACAAGGAGTTAGAGAAAAGAAGATTCTTAAATTAAAAGCTCACGTAATCTGGACAATAATCTTCGGTATTCCACTTGGATATGTGAGAGACTGGTTTGATGGATACAATCCAAAAAGACCAAAAGAGATCTCTGAGCAGCTTGCAGAGTGTAGCTGGCGAGCAATTAAGGCTGGGTAGATTTGGATCAACCTGTTTTTTCTACTTGGGGGTCAGGCCGGGAGGATCTGTCGTCTGCGCCAGCAGACGAAGAAATAAAACGGGGTCAGGCCTCCCGGCCTGCCCAATGCCACTTACATTCAATTCTAAATTATCAGTGATTGATAACTGATTTTTGAACACAGAGTGCTCAGAGTTTCACAGAGTTATCCAAAACAAACTACTCTGCGTAACTCTGAGACCTCTGCGTCCTTAAGTTTTACCAAATTAAATTAAACACTTACGCCATGAAGGTAAGTGACATTGCCCGGCCTGCCCCCCAAGTAGCCTGCCCCCCAAGTAGCCTGCCCCCCGAGTAAGCTGACTCACTTCGCTAAAAAACTTCTCAAACTACTAATCGCCTGCTCAGATGTTTTAAGTCTTCTTTGATCCTTGTCTCTTATTGATGCTTTATCCTCAGCAAAATAAGAGCTCATTAACCCAAAGCTAATATTCATAGGCTGAAAATCTACTCTTGTTGGATCGCTAACATATCTACAAAGAGAGCCTATTGCTGTCTCCTCAGGAAAAATATCACCACGAATTAGATGCCTTACTGCGGCAATGCCTGATGCTGTTGATTCAACATATCCTTCAACTCCTGTTATCTGCCCGGCAAGATATACTCCTTTAAAATCTCTAAGTTCCAGTGAAGGGTTTAAGCATTTTGGTGAATTAACAAAAGTATTTCTATGGAGCGACCCCATTCTTACAAATTCTGCGTTTTCCATTCCTGGCAATGATCTTATTACTCTAACCTGTTCACCAAACTTCATCCTTGTTTGAAACCCAACCATATTCCAAAGATGTCCTTCCTTATCATCCTGTCTTAGCTGAACTACAGCATGAGGTCTGGTTCCTGTTCTTGGATCTGTAAGTCCTACTGGTTTAAGAGGACCATAACGAAGTGTCTCATCTCCCCTTTCGAGCATATCTTCAACAGGCATACATCCCTCAAATGGCTTTAGATCTTCTCCAGGTTTAACTTTCTCAGCAGATTTAATATTTTCTATAAATTTTAAATATTCATCTTTTGATAATGGGATGTTTGCGTAATCATCTCCTCCTTTATCGTATCTAGATTGCTTAAATACTATCTCCCAGTTTACGGATTCCCCATAAACAATAGGAGCGATTGCATCATAAAAAGCTAGCTCACTTTGACCGATTTTTTCTGATATCGCTTCTGCTAATCCTTTAGAGGTTAATGGGCCAGTAGCAATTATGCATGGTGGTTCTGGAATCTTTACTACTTCACCATCATGAAAAGTTATTAAAGGCTCGCTTTTAATCTTTTCTGTAATATATTTTGAGAATCTGACTCTATCTACGGCTAGTGCTCCACCTGCTGGAAGTGCTGCAAAATCTGCTGCTTCCATAATTAATGAGCCACAAATACGAAGCTCTTCTTTTAAAAGTCCAACTGCGTTTGTTAGACTTGCTCCCCTAAATGAATTTGAGCAGACAAGCTCTGCAAGATCCCCTGTTTTATGAGCCTCTGTTTTAACCTTTGGCCTCATCTCATAGAGATCAACTAAGTACCCTGCCTTAGCTAGCTGCCATGCTGCCTCACTTCCAGAGAGTCCTCCACCAACTATCGTTACTTTCTTCACTGAAAGGTAAAACTAGAACGTAAATAGTTCTAAATCAATCATCACTCAAAAGTGCTTTGACTGTTAATGGCTCAAGGTTTTCAAGTTGCGATAATGCACCTTGGCCACTTTGTCTTATCAGGGATTGAAGTCTAAAAGCTATCTGCTCCGGTGTTTCATTTCCTTTTAGAGAGCCTGCAACTGATAAGAATGCTAATCCTGCACCTCTAAGAAGCTCTGCATTGCTCACTATTATATCTCGTGCTTCATCTAAAGCTTCTTTATTGTTTTCAAGCATTGATAGAAGATCCTTTGCATCTGCAAGAAGTTGATATGCGTCAGCCTTTTTCACCATCGTTCTTGAGCTGTCGAAGATCTCTTCCCATTTTCTTGCTCTTCCTGATTGAGAGGATCCTGCACCAAAAGTATAAAGCTCTGTATCTGTATCACCATTAAATGATCTTATAACTCCTGTGACTCCAACTTTGGGATTTCCATCTGAGTCAAATGCCATTGAGAGGTGATCAAATGTATCGCTTGAGCCAAAGGTATGTGCAGTTAGTAGAGTGGTATCTGAATATACTCTTAACTGCCCATCTTCAATGAAAGAGAAATAATTTGAACCACTACTTTGAAGTGTTGCAAATTCAGAAACATTAAGATCTTGAGCAAGTATAGTTGGGGTTGGCTCACCCGAAGCATCATACTCTACGGCTTCAATAGAATAGTCATATGCAGAAGGGTCTCCTGTTGCTTTTCTTAAAACCGCTACTGTGTCTTCAGTTAAGAAACTAACCTGTCTTGCATCGGATAAATCATCTAGATATAACCCTTGCGTTCCATCTCCTCCTGAGCTTCGAAGATAAACCTCACCTGTATCACTTCTAATATATGCCCCGTAGGTGCCTTCGTTGTTCATAACAACACTTGTATAAGCACCTGTCATGTTTTGCTCAACTAAAGTTCTAGTACTTAGTGTTGGGTCTTCTCCAATAGCTCCGATATCTACAGTTTCAACACGATATTCCCCTGAAATAGAATCAAAGTATGAATATATGGCATTCATCCCATCAGCGCTTACAGCAGCACCATTAATAGTTGCAGTAACTCCGGCTGAGTTAAAATTTGTTAACTGCTGAACTACTGTGCCTGAAGAATCGACTAGAAAAAGTTCATTAACCAGTGAGCCACCATTGTGACCGAGTAGATCTTCAGGTGTGTTTACAATTGAGTATCCGCTTTGATTTTGAACTGAAACAAGCTGCGCAACCTCGGCAGCTACTAAACTTGATGTCGATCCATCAGCCTGCTTGATAAAGATATTCTGCTCTAAGCCTTGAGTCGTATCCTCGGCGTTATAAACACTTACATTAGTGCTAATTGATCCAGTAATTCCAGACGCTGTTACTAGTGCAGCATCAGTTTCTTTAGAAAGAGCATAAACCTGATTAGTTGTGTAAGCAGAGCTTGGAATTCTTACCTGCTTTGTATTATCTACAATTTCACTAGCCAAAAGTGTATCTAGTGGTCTTGTTAAAAATTTATTAAATACATCAGCAATAGTGCCTGATTCTTCTGGATCTAGACCAATTTTTTCAAAAAACTCAGTTAAACTTTCAACATCTAAAACTTCATAATCTCCAATTTGTGCGTCTTCTACTAATCCCTTAAACTCTGTTGCCAGATCTCTGAATTCTGAATTAATTCTTCTTCTTGTCTGATCCCCAACACCAGGAGCTGTGGCTCTTTCCATCAGCCCTACTACATCTTCAGTAATCTTAATTAGTTTTTGCATCGTTACAGAAGCAATATTAAGTAGTGAAATACCGCTATTAAGATTTTGTAGACCCTGCGAATAAACTCTTGCTCCAAATCTTAACGCTGAACTTATATCGACGTTTGCTGCATTGGATGGTTGTCTAAATGCTTGAGATGGCGCATCTGAATTAGCAGCGGAGGCTAATTTTCTAATATAAGTCGCGCTAACTGCGCTTGATAGGCTAATCCTTGCCATACCTTCCTTTAGATGCTCTAGTTTTAGGTATCGGCTTAATTACACTAAACTAAAGAGGCGCATCCATAAGTGCTTAATATAATTCACGAATATGGAAGTTCTGAGCTGTATCTCCACTGCTGTTAAAATTAAGCAATCCGAGCCTTGTATTAAATGTTTGGTTCATCCATTCATTAAAGGGCTTATTACTTAATAATCCCCGTACCATGATCTTAGTGGCCTCATATCCTTCAGAATAGTAACAGTCGTTAGGACAATCAGAGGCAACAACTTTTAATCCCGGATTTTCCTTCGCTTCAGTGGGTCTAAAGCCAAATAGTATTCCATCATAGTTACGTTCTTTGAGTCTAGTTGCTACAGCCTGAAAATGCCTTGGAAGTCCTGCAACAAGAATTGCTTTTGGAGACCTTTTTAGGCAGCTATCAACCTCTTCTCTTAAAGATGGAGAATCCATAAAGAATCTAACGGAAAATATATTTGCTGCTTTTACAACTCCCTCACCGTACTCAGCATCAACTGATAACAAACACAGCTCATTTGTATCGTTAAAGTACTCAGCTACTCGCTTCCATTCATCGGAAATTAAACCTGAAATTCTATAAGATAAATCATTAGGCGATGAATAAGCATCGCTCTGTGTAAAAATCGCAAGTTGAGGAACTTTCAAGATTGGTTTAATTGCGATCGAAACCTGACTTGAAGCGCTGATTACACCATCAAAATCGCCTTTAGAAACAACCTGAATGGCTTGTTTTGAAGAAAATTGAACATCTTCTATTTTTAATTCGAACTCTAATCCTTCTTTACGTAGCTCCGATTCAGCATCTTTTACCCCTCTAAGCCCTGCGGAACCCATCTCAGGCGCTCCACCTGTTAGTGGTAAGAGGACAAGGACTCGAGGTGTTGCTGATAGGGTTGAAGCCAAACTAATAATCGTAAGTACTAATATTTTCATTTTATTTGATTAGAAGAAGAGTGAAATATTTTTATAAACTCTGCATCCTCCGCGTTCAAGATTAATTATTCAACATCTCAAGCATCGCTCTTGCAGCATCCTGCCCTTTATTTCCATGAGATCCTCCGGCTCGCTCTAAAGCCTGCTCTTCGTTTTCTGTCGTAATAACTCCAAAACCAATTGGGATACCAGAATCAAGGGACACTCTCATAACCCCTTGAGCACAAGAGTCACTTACTACTTCAAAATGGTATGTATCTCCCCTAATTACAGCGCCAAGTGCAACCAATCCATCAAAGCTTCTTTTATTGATGAGATTTCTACACGCTAAGGGAATCTCAAATGCTCCAGGAACCCTCACCACCTCCACTGAGCCTCTTCCTTCTAGCTCATTCAGTGCACCTTCTAATAGCTTATCAACTATCTCTTGATTGAATTTTGCTGCAACGATTCCAAATTTCATAAAAGATGTCCAAGTTTAAGTTTCTTTGCTAATAAATATCCAGCTGTAAACTCATCTACAGGCACTGTTAGTGGAACTCTCTCAGTAACATTTATCCCTGATACTGAAAGAGTTTCAAGTTTCTCAGGATTATTAGTCATTAGTCTTAGTGTTTTAATATCTAAAGAGTTCAAAATTCTAACAGCAACCATAAAATCCCTCTCATCAGGGTCAAACCCTAAAAGTTCATTGGCTTCAACTGTGTCTTTCCCCTCATCCTGAAGAGCATATGCCCTTATCTTATTTGATAGCCCTATTCCTCTTCCTTCCTGCCGTAGATAAATCAGTATTCCTCCCCCTTCATCTAACATCTGAGCCAAACTTCTATGTAGCTGAGGACCACAGTCACACCGTCTTGAACCAAAAATATCTCCTGTTAAACACTCAGAATGAATACGAACTAAAGGATTATTTTTTGGAGTACCAACAATTATGGCTAAATGCTCTTTCTCATTTGATCTGTCTTGAAACACTCTAATATCAATATCACCATAATCTGTTCTATGACTCTTTCTTACAGTTTCTGTTACGTATACTTCGACTTCACGTCTATATTTAGCGATCTCTTCAACAGAAGTTGTGAGCAAATTATGCCTTTTAGCAAATTCCTTAAGCCCCTCGCCTCGTAGCATTGAACCATCATCAGCCATTATCTCACAGATGACCCCTGCAGGATAAAGCCCGGAGATTCGAGCAAGATCGCTCGAGCCTTCAGTTTGTCCTCGCCTTCCAAGTACTCCGTTGTTATGGACTTTTAGCGGAAAAACAGTACCAGGCATTACAAAGTCCTCCAATGAAGAGCTCTCATCGCAAAGTTTTCGAATCGTTATAGCCCTGTCTTCTGCCGATTCGGTAAGTGCATTTTTAGCAGAGATGCTAACTGTAAAAGGAGTCTGAAAAACACTCTGATTAACAACACTTTGATACTTTAGTGATAAGCTATCGATTCTTTCAGGAGGAAGGCTCACGCATATTAATCCCCTTCCGTATTTCATCATGAACTTTAACTGATCGGGGGTAATTGTCTCTGCAGGAGCAACAAGATCACCTTCGTTTTCGCGACCTTCATCATCAACCATGATAACCATCTGGCCATCTCGAAAAGCTTTTAGAACTTCCTTTAGCATACTCCTCTCACGTAACGAGCAAGTATATCTGCTTCAAGATTAACGATTGAACCAATCTGAAGCTCTCCTAAGGTTGTAACTTCTTTTGTGTGCGGGATTACATAAAATGAAAATGTTTCATTTGTAACCTCACCAACAGTTAATGAAACCCCTGAGATTGTTACTGAACCTTTAGAAACGATATATTTTCTGATACTTTCGGGATTATCACAGGTAAATCTAATGCTATCTCCTTCTTCAATAATCGATCGAATTCTTCCAATACAATCAACATGACCAGTAACAAAGTGTCCACTAATTCTGTCACCTACTTTTAAGGATCTTTCAAAATTTACTCTATCACCAGCCTTCTTATACCCCAGAGAAGTTTTTCTCAAAGTTTCTGGACTAACATCGAAACTATATTTTCCTCCCGTAACAGTCAGGCAAACTCCGTCAATGCTAATAGACTCACCGATAACTGCATCATCAATTGGCAGATCGATAGTGATAGAATTGCCGTCGTTTTCAACGATACGGCCCTTACCTTCAACTATCCCAGAGAACATGTTTACCTTGATGACTTTAAAAGTTTTAGCGCCTCTGCGAACTGATTTATATCTGAAAATTCTCTATAAACTGATGCAAATCTTACATAAGCTACATGATCTAGCTCCTTTAGTGCATCCATTACAAATTCCCCGATATCTCTACTTTGAATCTCTTTTATCCCCATTTCGTGAAGTTTAAATTCTATCGATTCAAGAACTTTTGTAATCTCTTCCATCGATACAGGTCTTTTTTCACATGCCCTTACTAAGCCTGCCTGAACTTTTTCTCTTACAAAGGGTTCGCGTCTGCCGTCCTTTTTTATGACCATCGGCAATGATAGCTCTACCCTTTCTAGGGTAGAAAACCTAAAACCACACTCATTACACTCCCTACGCCTGCGAATATTCTCGCCCTCAGCTCGAGAGTCAATTACAGATAGATTTTTAGAATTACACCGACCGCATCGCATCTAAACGGTGCCTGTATAATGGGAACCCTGCTGCTAACTCATGAACACTTCTTTTTATGGATTCAAGTTTAGCTGTATCTCCTTTACACTGAATTGCCTGAGTAATAAGTTCAGCTATCTGATCCATCTCACTTATTCCCATGCCACGTGTTGTTACTGCCGGGGTTCCAAACCTGATTCCACTACAAACTAAAGGTGGCTCTGGATCATAGGGGATAGTGTTTTTATTAGCAGTAATATGGACTGAATCAAGAAGTGGTTGAGCTTCTTTTCCTGTGATTCCTGCACTTCTTAAATCAACCAAGAATACATGAGAGTCAGTTCCGCCTGAGATTATAGTTAAACCTCTCCTGGATAATCCAGCTGCCAAGGCTTTTGCGTTCTCAATTACCTTCTTAGAATAAACTTTAAACTCATCAGTTGATGCTATTTTAAAAGCAACTGCTTTTGCAGCTATTGTATGTTCATGGGGTCCACCTTGTAGCCCAGGAAAAACAGCTTTATTAATCTCTTTAGCATATTTTTCTTTACCCATTATTATGCCGGACCTAGGACCACGAAGAGTTTTATGAGTTGTTGTGCTTACAAAATCAGCATAAGCACTTGGGTTCGGATAATCACCTGTAGCAACCAATCCTGCATAGTGAGCAATGTCTGCTAATACAAGTGCTCCAACTTGATCTGCAGCTCGTCTGAAAAGTTCAAAATCTATACGTCTTGAATAAGCAGAAGCACCGCAAATAATTAACTTTGGTTTATGTTCTCTTGCAAGATCCATCACCTCATCTGGGTCAATCAAATGGGTGTCTTTAGTTACTCCATAAGCAACTACCTTGTAGTGTTTTCCAGAGAAGTTTACGGGAGAGCCATGAGTCAAGTGTCCACCATGATCAAGTCTCATTCCCATTACAGTATCACCAGGAGAGAGAAAGGCTTCGAAAACCGCCTGATTTGCAGCCGCACCTGAGTGAGGTTGAACATTTGCAAACTCAGTTCCAAATAGAGCTTTTGCTCTCTCTCTTGCTATATCCTCAATCTGATCTACTACTTCGCACCCTCCGTAGTATCTACGCCCAGGAAGACCTTCGGCATATTTGTTTGTCAGTATTGAGCCACAGGCTTCAAGGATTGATTCTGGAACAAAGTTCTCACTTGGAATTAGTTCTATCCCAAATTCCTGTCTCTCAGTCTCCTTTTTAATAAGTGCTGCAATCTCTGGGTCTACCTTAATTAGAGGATCTCTAAACATATATCCCTTAAATAAATGAAGGCACCAACCCGGTGCCTTCCCTTCGAGCTGATTGTCAGATCAAAACTAAGCTGACTTAGCTTGAACAAACTTTATAGCATCCCCAACTGACTGAATTTTTTCAGCATCCTCATCTGGGATTTCTACTTCAAACTCTTCTTCGAGAGCCATAATAAGCTCTACAATATCGAGAGAGTCAGCGCCTAAATCATCTATGAAAGAGGCTGTCTCTTTTACTTCCTCTAGGGAAACGCCAAGTTGCTCTGCGATAATTCCCTTAATCTTACTTGATATCTCTTCTGCTGAAGCCATGAATTTTATCTCCTTTTAGACGTCTATATTCTAATAAATTGGTTTCTCGGTCAAACTATCCCCAAACACACCTAGCTTTTCCGCTTCAAACTTCGTGTGTTTGGGTATAAGCGCCGTTTTCGCCAGAAAACGGGCCATAAATACAGCGCCGTTTTCGCCAGAAAACGGGCCAAAAGCGCTACATATATAAACCACCGTTTACCCCTAAAACCTGCCCAGTAATGTATGAAGCTTCTTCAGAGGCTAAAAACACACAGGCTGAAGCAACCTCACCAGGCTCAGCAAATCTGCCAAGGGGTATCTGAGCAAGAAGTGCTGATTTTGTATCCTCTGAAAGCTCATTTGTCATGTCAGTTTGGATGAATCCAGGGGTAATAGCATTCACAGTTATATTTCTTGAGCCAAGCTCTTTTGCTAAGGATTTAGTTAGACCTATTAGTCCCGCTTTTGATGCAACGTAAGCAACCTGCCCAGCATTTCCCATCTCTCCAACAACAGAGCTTATATTAATAATTCTTCCATACCTAGCCTTCATCATCCCCTTCATAGCGGCTCTTGCGCAGTAGAATGCACCAGATAGATTCACCGAAAGAGTTCTCTCCCAGTCAGAGTCTTTTAATCTCATGGCTAAGCCATCACTTGTAATTCCAGCATTGTTTACTAACACTGAGATTCCATCCATCTGCTCAAAAGCTGATAATACTTCATCTGAGCTTCCAACATTAAATTTTATAGGAACTGCATCACCCCCTACAGCTTTACACTCTTTAACTGTAGCTTCAGCAGCCTCTGCATTGGATGTGTAGTTTACATAAACAAACATTCCTGTCTTTGCTAAACTAATTGAGATCGCTTTTCCAATCCCGCGCGAGCCTCCAGTAACTAATGCTTTTCTCATACATTATCTCTCCGCTTTTTTTTCTCAAATCTCATCCCCATACGTGCCCAAACACCATCATGAATGGGATCTTCTGAAACACCTTCTTCAAGAGAAACTAAACTCTGTTCGATACGCTCCAGAAGCTTCTCTCTTACAAAATCCTGAGCAACGCGCATTGCATTTTTTATAGCCCTTCCATTTGAGGATCCATGACAGATAATTGCTAGATCACTTAGCCCTAAAAGTGGTGCTCCACCATAGCTAGAAGGATCCAGCTTATCCCTAAATAGGGATTTTAAAAGTGGCTTAGCGAGCCATAATCCAACCTTCCCTCTAACGCTATCGCCAACATAATTTCGCATTGAATCAACAACCAGCTCAACACTGCCTTCCATTGCTTTAAGGACTACATTCCCCACAAATCCGTCACAAACAACTACATCAGCTATATCTCTTGGTAGATCTCTTCCTTCAACATAACCAATAAAATTAAGCTCTTTTAATTGACCCAATACAACAGCAGCAGATCTTATCGTGTCTGTTCCTTTAGAGCTTTCAGATCCATTTGAAAGAAGTGCTATTCTTGGTCTTTCTTTTTTAAGGGCAACCTGTGCGTAGTAATTTCCCATTAGGGCAAATTGAACGAGATGCGCTGCATCGCATTCAACATTTGCACCTGCATCCAAGAAAACCGTAGGAAGAGCATCCCCAACCTTAGGCAGTAGAGTTGCGATCGCAGGGCGTAAAATTCCTGGTAGCGCTCCAAGCACGTAAAGTCCTGTCGCCATAACTGCTCCTGTATTACCGGGGCTAACTACAGCTGAGGCCTTTTTTTCTTTCACTAACTCATAAGCTAATCTAATCGAGCTTCTTGGCTTTTTTCTTACTGCTTGAGCAGGAGAATCATGCATTGTGATAACTTCATCAGCATGATGAACGACAATCTCTGAACCTTTATAATTAAATTTGTTTTGAAGAATTGGTTTAATCTGGGCTTCGTCACCAACTATTATCGAGTGAATTCCAAACTCATTAAATGCTTGAATTGCTCCCTCGACCGCCACTTCGCAGCCAAGGTCTCCTCCCATGGCATCTACAGCGACTGGTCTATCCACGTAATTAAGCTCTAACTTCTAGAACCTTTTTCCCTCGGTAGAATCCACATGCAGAGCAAACTTGGTGTTTAATCTTTAGTGCACCACAGTTTGAGCACTGAAAGTCGACTGTAGCATTTTGAACGAGAAAATCGTGAGCGCGACGCATGTTTCTTACTGATTTGGATGTACGCTTCTTTGGAACTGCCATAAGACCCTTAAAAAATTGAAAATATAAGTTACACTATATTGCTCTTCTTCTCAAGAGAGCCATGGTAAGTATTTGATTATTCTACCAATCAACACTATTTCTTGCGCATGGCGAAGAAACTGCAAGCCATGGATACTTCTTAAGGAATCCAAAATAAACCAGTAGATATCCAGAGAAAGCCCCTAGGAAACTAAGTATTGTTATAACCCCTAGCATTCCACCAAGAGGAATACTCTCTGGTGATAGCTGTGGCATAATCGTGATATATCTATCTAAAAATAACCCTATGAAAGGGACTATACACACAGATGCATAAAGCCAAGGAGTACGCTTAACATCCTGACTCATCAATGTAATAAAAGGAATTACGAAACACATTCCAAACACAACCCATGCTAGAGCTTTCCAAGGATACTCTCTCATTCTTAGACTAAGCCATGCTGTCTCTTCAGGTAAATTTCCGTACCATTGAACTAAAAACTGAGCGAAGATGAAGTAGCCCCAGAGCATACAGAATGCAAATGTAAGCTTACCCATATCCCACCACTGTTGTGTCTTTATCTGACTAGCAAGAAGCGGGTTCTTAACCCTTAAGTAATTGGTAATAATTCCAGTTCCGCACCAAGCGATAAAGATACTGCTTACAAAGATGTGCGCCCCATAAAGGTTTGAAAACCACATCGTGTCCATGCCTTGAATCATCTCAAATGCAAAAAGAGACATAACAACTGCATAAACAAAAACAATTATAGGAGCATGAAAAGACATCGTTCGCTGAATGGTTGGTACTTCTTCTTTGGACCCCTTCCAGTTCTTAACCATGCTTAGGTATTCCCAATCTTCCCATTTTGATTTGGCATGGGAATCTTCCATGATATAACCAATATCAGCTCGCAAACTCTTTCTGACAAACCAAGCTATATAAATAAACAAAACTGCAAAAGCTAAAGTGTGCCGAAAATATGCAAAATTAGGTTGCATCCACCACTCTCTGCCAGGCATGGGTTCAGTTCCACCCCAAGGAAAAAGATACTCTTTACCAAAATAAGTCACGAGCAGCATACAATATGCATAGATTAAAAAACTTGAATGAGCTTCGTATAATCTTCGAACAGGAGCTGCCCACTTTGCTCTAACAATCTGAAAAATGACAGGAAGCATTGAGCCCCCAACAGCAAGTCCTAGAAAAAATACTGTATTAGTATAGTAGATACCCCACATTACCTTGGGACTGTAATACGCAAAGCCTATGAGCCAAGCAGAGACTCCGATAGTTAGCAAAATCCAAAGCAGAGTCTGAATCGAAGTCTCCTGATGAATCCTGTCGCTTCTTACAACGGTTTCAATATCAATCCTAACCGGATCTGCGTGCATTACTTCCTCCTCTCTGACTGCATCGAACGAATAAAGCTAACTATGTCCCAGTGCTCATCGATTGAAAACTTGTAACCATAAGGTACCATTACTTTTACATCACCAACGGCTGGGAATCCGTAATGTATTGATCCAAAAAAATGTCCATCAGGCTTTGAAGCCATATCTGGAGTTGAAAGATCTAATCCCATAATCCAAGGTTGAACCGCACCCGGGTGATAATTTCCATCCTGAAATATTCCATGACACTGAGTGCAGTTTGCTTTATATAATCTCTTACCCCTTTGAAGCTGAACCTCAGTTGGCTTTTTATTTGGATTTGTTAAAGACAACACCTCCTCAGCAGGGACTACATAACGATCATTGCCCCCAATAGGAATAGAATCTTTAGGTTCACTCCTCATAATCTGGCCAGTTTTAGGCTGAGTCCCTACAAGATCATCATTAAATGGAAGAGCAAAAGCAGAGGAAGCAATAAGAATGGCTAAGATTCTACAAACCATCTCTTACCTCCACCTCATCAGCACCGGAGCTAATCATAAGCTCCTTTACTTCTCCTGTAGTATCGCCGCTACATCCAACAACCAGTCCAAACTTATCATGAGAGAATCTTGGATCGTATCCAATCGCAGAAAACATACTTGGGATCTTACAAAAAAAGAACAATGCTCCTAAAGTAGCAAGTCCTCCCCAAAGAATCGTCCATTCGTACCCAACGACAACAAATGCGGGTATAGAATTAATCGCCTTTGCACTGGTTCTCAGCGGCCAGTCCATTGATGTTAAAATTGCTAAAGCAAAGCCAGCACAAAGTCCCATCACAGCACCGGTAGCTGTAACAAACCTAACAGGACTTTTTTGAGGATAAACAACGTCCTCAAGTTCATGATTAGGCACCGGAGAGTAAACCCTATAGTCGAGACTCTTATCTTTAACTTTTTTTATAGCGTTAATTAGATCGTCCATATATGTAAAGACGCCAACAACCGCTTTGCTCTTATCACCTTTCATATTAGTGATCCTCACCTCCACCGTGCCTTTTTGGAGCAGGTAAAATTTCTTTTATCTCAGTAATAGCAACTGATGGGAAGAATTTAATAAAAATTACCATCCACATTCCAAACCAACCAAAACTTCCAAAAAGTATTCCATAATCAGTCCAGGATATATTGTATCCGCCCCATTGAGCAGGTAGGAAATCCCTGGAGAGTGATTGTAGAATAATATTAAATCGCTCAAACCACATACCTATGTTGATGAATATAGACAACACAAAAAGAAATCCTATATGTGTTCTTAAAGGTTTAATCCAAAGTAATAGTGGTAAGATTACGTTACAGGTAAACATGATCCAAAACGCCCATGCATAGTGTCCAAACGGTCTAAACCAGAACTGATATCTCTCGAATGGGTTATTACTCCACCAAGCTGAATAGAACTCGGTTAAATAGGAATATCCGACTACTCCGCTCGTAACTAAGATTAACTTACTCATCGCATCAAAGTGCTTCTCAGTAACAAGTGCTTCAAGTCCGTACACTTTTCTTAGAGGGATAATCAGAGTAATTACCATCGCTACCCCTGAGAAAATTGCTCCTGCCACGAAGTATGGCGGGAATATTGTTGCGTGCCATCCAGGAACGATACTAACTGCGAAGTCCCAAGAGACCACGCTATGAACCGAAACTACAAGTGGAGTAGCGAATGCTGCAAACAGTAAATAAGCAGAGGTATAGTGTTTCCACTGAGTATAACTACCACGCCATCCTAATGAGCAAATTGAGTAGAGAATCTTTCTAAACTTTGTTTTTGCAGCATCTCTTGCCACTGCAATGTCTGGTATTAATCCTACGATGAAAAACGTAGCAGAGATGGTTAGGTAAGTTGACACTGCAAACACGTCCCACAGAAGAGGAGATCTAAAATTTGGCCATAGTGCCATCTGATTCGGATAAGGCATTAACCAGTAAAAAAACCATGGTCTTCCTAAGTGAATGACTGGGAACAACCCTGCAGTTAATACTGCAAAAACTGTCATTGCCTCGGCAAGCCTATAGATAGGCATTCTAAACTTAGCTCTGTAAAGATATAAAACAGCCGAAATTAAAGTTCCTGAGTGAGCAATACCTACCCAAAATACGAATGTGGTAATATAGAAACCCCACATCGCTGGGTGAGATTTTCCCGATGCTCCGATTCCATAAAGAATCTGGCGTGACCAGCAAAAAGCACCAATTCCTACTGACAATAAGCAGATACCTAATAGGACATACCACCCAAAAGTAGGAGGCTCTAGCATTTTTAACACTAGTCGGTTAACAAGGGCGTAATCTACTTTCTTCTCTTCTGCCATACCACTTAGACCTTGTACTTATGATTCTCTAGATAACTAACTGAAGGCTGAGTGTTGATGTATGTATCAAGCACTTTGTAAGCACGCTTTTCGCCAGAGCTCTTACTAACAGCACTATCTTTATCAAGAAGATTACCAAAAGTTAAAGCCTGAGTAGGACAGCTTTGTACACAGGCTGGTTTTACCTCTCCATCTTTAACTTTTCGGCCTTCATCTTTTGCCTTATCTTTAGCTTCGTTAATTCTTTGCACACAGAATGTGCATTTTTCCATCACACCAACTGTTCTGCGAGTAACATCAGGATTTAACTGCCATTGGTATGTTTCAGGAATATCAAACTCAAACCAGTTAAATCTTCTGACCTTATAGGTACAGTTATTGGAGCAATACCTTGTACCAACGCAACGGTTATATACCATTGCATTAATTCCATCTTCATTGTGGTAAGTCGCATAAACGGGACACACGGGTTCACAAGGTGCATTTTGACAGTGCTGACACATCATTGGCTGTAGGCTTACAGTCAGCTCCTCTCCAGTACCCTCAACATATTTATGAATCGAGATCCAGGACATCTCGCGACCTTGATAAGCAACATCTTTTCCAACAACAGGGATATTATTCTCAGCGTAGCAAGCCACAACACAGGCGGAGCATCCCGTGCACGCTGCTAGATCCACTGTCATTCCCCATTGATAAAGGGGATGCTTTCGTTGTTCGTATAATTGCGCGGCTTCGGGGTGAGGATGGTAAGGCTTTGCTGCTTTATTTACCCATTTTGAACCATCAGGATTTAGGAACTTAGTTTTAGCAATCTTCCTCCCCATCTGGTCTTCAGTAATTTGAGATTGAACAAACTTGTCTCTTCTTGGAGACAAATCAACAGAAACGGCTGCATTTGTTAAGGGCAGATATCTTGAGCCATTTTTTGCAGGGGAAAGAAGGTTGTAAACATTTCCTCCTTTAACAACCTTTGCAAATCTTCCGTACTCTTCATGACCTTGTCCTATCGGTACAGCAATTACCCCATCTTTAACCTGTTCAGTCACAACAACTGGGATATTGAGCTCCCCAAATCTGTTGCCGATTTTTGCAATCTGTCCAGTTTTTAATGAGAGTTTTTTTGCGGTCAAAGGATGAATCTCCGCCCAGCTATCCCAAACAACTAGAGATAACGGATCGGGGATCTCTTGAAGCCATGCCCTATTTGCAGCTCTACCATCAAATGATTTAACGGAGAAAAATGGGAGAACTGTTAATTCATCTCCATGCTTTTCTGGGAGTTTGATATTAAATGCCTTGGCATCGGTTGTAATAGTTAGACTTTGATCAGTGTTCTTGAACTCACCACCTGCTTCAACGAACTTTCTCCAATCGCTAGCACTAACATTCCATCTAGCTTGTATGTAATCTTTGAAAGTTTCTTTTCCTCCTGCAACCTCTTTTTTATCGACTCCATTCGCAAGTATGATCAAAAGATCGCCAAATGACTTAGTCGAGAATATTGGGTTCATCGTTGGTTGGGTAAGAGACCGTCCACCAGAAGGAATATCAGAATCTCCCCAGTCTTCAAGTGAGTGATGGACAGGAAGAATGACATCTGCAAGCGCAGTTGTCTCATCCATTATAGAAGAGAAACTCACAACGAGACCAGGTTTTACCTTTTCAAGAGCAAGTTTAATTCCATAAGCAGATGGAAGAGCGAAGTTTGGATTAGTTCCGTGGAACATCACAACTCCAACCCCACCCTTATTAATTTCTTCAATTGACTTTGAAACTTCGAGCAATGATGTTGCAGGCCTTCTTACGCTACTTGGAATAACAGAACGACCAACATTTCCTAATACTAAGTTAATAAATGCAACGATTACCTGAAGTGACTTACCATATTCACTTCTCCCAGGAGCACCACCTGCAACAACTATGCTTTCTTTTGTTTCAAGAAGCTTTGAAGCAACTGTATAAATATGCGAAACAGATATATCACATTCTTTTGCGACTTTATTGAAATCTATTTTATTAGTTAATTTTTCAAGCTTTGGCGCTAACTCAGAATCGGCCTTATGAGTTAATCTTTTTAACACTGCTGCTGCAAATAAACTCTCAGTTCCTGGTTTTACAGAGATCCACTTATCAGCTTTAGCCCCAGTCAATGAGAGCCTTGGCTCAATCTGAAAGTGCATCGGGGGCTTTGATTCCTTTCTTCTTGTGGCCCAATCACGTGCAAACTCAGTAGGTGAGATCCATGTTTCAAGAAAATCTGCTCCAAAGCTCACGATTAAATCGGCCTTGTCAAATCTAAATCTTGGAATGCCGTAAGTTCCGTAAACAAGCTCTGAGCTTTCCGCTAATTCAACAGCTTCCATCGGGTCATATGTAACCCTTTTCATATTTAAACTTTTAACAAAGTCATTAAGAAGGGAATCTAAGCTTCCAGAGGTCTCTCCGGTGAAGAAATATCGCTTCTTGCCAGGTTCAACCATTGCAGAAGCAACTTTATTTAAAGCTTCTTTCCAGGATACTGGCTTCCAAATTACCTTTGGATTACCCATCGAATCAGTTCCATCTGTTCTTAGTAGGGGCTCCCTAATTCGATCTGGATCGTACAATGCTTGAAGAGCTGACTGACCTAACCCACACAGTCCACCTTTGTTTGTAGGATGATCTGGGTTGCCTTCAATTTTAACTGCTCTGCCCTCTCTGGTTCTTACAGTGATCCCGCAATGTGATCTACACTCGCCACATGTTGAGTTGTACCAAACAGCGTTTCCAGGGATCTGATTTGATGACTCTTTGAAGTGAGGAGAGATAATTTCTTTTTGAGGATCCGCACATCCAGCAGCCACTGTTGAAACACCAAGAACTTTTAGAAAGTTTCTTCTTGATTGACCTATTTTAACTAAATCGCTCATATATAAACCCTAATAGTGACAAGTATAACAATCGATACTTGCGCCACGAGCCCTGTGGCAATCAATGCACCATCCCATCTTCATTGAACTGACTCTCTCAACTACTGGCATCTCACCAACCTGACCATGACACTCATGACAGGCTACTCCGGCTTTTACGTGCCTTTTATGATTAAAACGAACATAAGCTGGCATTACATGCACTTTAACCCATGGGATCTGTTCCCCCTTGTTAAAATACTCAGTTAGCTTTTCTATCTCAGCTGCCCACTCTGGCTTATCGGCTGCCTTCACCTGAGAGTGGCAGCCCATACATGTTTCTACTGAAGGAATAGCTGCATATGAGCTTTTTGATACGTTCCAGTGGCAATATGTACAGTCCACTCTGTTTTTTTGAACGTGAACTACGTGGGAAAATTTGATCGGTTGTTCAGGCTTGTACCCTCTTGCGCGTTCTGGGGCGCCGAAAAGCCTAAAGTAATCAATTATATCAAGATCCCAAAAAGCTGCCTGACCATTGTTCCACACCCCAGCTCTTTTCCCAGCTACAGGGTAGTCTGGATAGGCATCGATCTCACTAAGAGGAAGCTTTTCGGTCTCCTTGTAATGCTCAGGAGTCTGAGCAAAGAGACAGGAGGCTCCTAAACTAACTAAAATGACTATATAATAGAAAAAATTTCTGAACACGTTAAAACCAACTATACAAACCCCTATCAAGTATCGTGAAATTGAGCTTATTGGAAGATATCTTCTCGTATTTTTTGGAGAAAATAGTTGAGTAAGTTATTAAAGAATAAATCTATAGACAGCAACAGCTCGCTTGCAGCTAAATTTTTAGCACTTTCAAATAAGCGAGACTTTCACGAGCTATATGAATGGTCTGTTAAAGAATCTGATGCTTTTTGGCGGCTTGTATGGAGCTTCACAAACATTATAGGTCAATACAATGAGCCTGTAAGATCTGGTTCAAGGTTTATAGAAACAAAGTTTTTCCCTGAAGCAAAAATAAACTTTGCCGAAAATCTTCTATGGCAAAGTGACGATAAGACCGCAATTATTTTTAGGGATGAGTTTTTAAATTCTCGATCACTAAGCTATGGCGATCTAAAGAAAAAAGTAGGATCCCTTGCAAAGTATTTTAAAGATCTGGGTATCAAGCAAGGTGATGTAGTTGCAGCTTGCTTACCAAATATTCCAGAGACTGTAATCTCGATGCTTGCTGCTTCTTCAATAGGAGCCACATTTTCGTCCTGCTCTCCCGACTTTGGAGTCAAAGGAATATTAGACCGGTTTAAACAGTTGAACCCTAAAGTTTTTATTTCTTCTAACGGTTACTACTGGAAGAAGAAGCCAATCTCTATTCAGGAGAAAACAAAAGAGATCTCTGAATCTCTTGGAGCCCAAACTCTTATAGTAAAGTTTATTGAAGAAGATTTAATTTTCGGTACAAATTTCGAGGAAGCTCTAAGACAGTTTGCTGCGCCAACTTTCGAGCACTTTCCGTTTAACCATCCACTATATGTCCTATTCTCCTCTGGAACGACTGGAATTCCAAAAGGCATAATTCATGGAGCTGGTGGACACCTAATTGAAGCAAAAAAAGAGCTGATGATTCACACGAATGTCACTCCAAAAACAAAGATCTTCTATCAAACAACATGTGGGTGGATGATGTGGAACTGGTTAGTTGCATCACTATCCTGTGGAGCAACTATAGTTCTCTATGACGGCTCACCTCTTGAAATGGAAGGAACTATACTCTGGAAAATTGCAGAGGAAGAAAAGATTGAGATTTTTGGAACAAATGCAAAGTATCTCTCGTTGATCGAGAAAGAAGGGATAAGGCCGAAAAAATTCAACTTAGAAAACTTAAAGACTGTACTCTCAACAGGCTCACCTCTCAGTGAAGAAAGTTTCGAGTTTGTTTATAGAGAGATAAAGGGAGATCTTCAGCTATCATCTATTTCGGGTGGAACAGATATCTTAGGATGCTTTGCACTTGGCTCTCCCCTTCTTCCTGTTTACAGCGGGGAGCTTCAAACAAGAAGCTTAGGGCTTGCTGTTGCAGTTTTTGATGAGGAAGGAAGGGAAGTTATTGGAGAAAAGGGTGAGCTCGTTTGCAAAGCTCCTTTTCCTAATCAACCAGTCGGATTTGTAAATGACCCAAGTTATTCAAAGTATAAAAAGGCATATTTTCAAAAATATAATGAGGTTTGGTGTCACGGAGATTATGTTCTTTTGAATAAGCATGGAGGCATGATCTTCTATGGCAGATCAGATGCAACATTAAATCCTGGTGGTGTTAGAATTGGAACTGCTGAGATCTACTCTGCTGTGGAGTCTATTCCTGAGGTGCTTGAATGTGTAGCCATAGGGCAAAATTGGAAGGACGATATCAGGATAGTGCTGTTTGTGGTTTTAAATGAAAAACTAACAGTCGAGCTTAAATCAAAAATTTCTTCAACTATCAGAGACAAGTGTTCACCTTTCCATGTCCCTAAAAAAATCATTCAAGTACCAGAGATTCCTCGCACCAGAAGTGGAAAAATTGTAGAGCTGGCTATCCGATCTACTGTTCATGGAGAAGAGGTTAAAAACTTAGAAGCTATTCTGAACCCCGATACACTAGTACATTTCAAAGATATTAAGGAATTAGAATATGAATGAAGAAGATCTCAAGCAGATTGCAAAAGTTGTGAAGTGGATGGCGGAAACGGGCAATGGAACAGACTTATGTCTTGAAGAGGGATGTTTACCTGTACCTGTTCACTTTTATCAACCTATTCCTGATCTGAATGATCTAAGATCCAGAAAAGTTTGGGATCGAGTTTCTCCTCTAAGAGGAATTAATATGAATCCCGACTCGCAAATTGCTTTACTAAAAGAGATGGCTGCGCTTTTTGGTCATGAATGCAAATGGCCTTTAGATCCAACCTCTAACCCAGATGATTTTTACCTTAGAAATAACAGCTTTGGATTTCAATGTGCCTCTCTCTTACACTATATGATCAGGTATTTCGCCCCGAAAAAAATTATTGAAGTAGGTTCAGGCTTTTCTTCAAGGATTATTAGCTCTGCGATTAAACTTAACACTGACACGCAATGTGAGTATTCTATAATTGATCCTTATCCTGGAGAGACCGTTAAAAGACTCAAAGCCAACTTAAACATAAACCGGGTTGAAGAGGTTCCAGAAAGCTTTTTTGAGCAGCTTGAGTCAGGAGATATTCTTTTTATCGATTCAAGTCACTGTGTAAGGATTGGTGGGGATGTTAATTATTTAATACTGGATGTTCTTCCTGTACTAAAAAAGGGGGTAATAATTCATTTTCATGATATTCCAATGCCTAGTGAGTATGGTGAGATATATTTCACCAATCCAAAGTTTAGAATGTTTTGGACTGAATCATATTTACTTCAAGCATTTTTAATGTTTAACAATTCATTCTCTGTTCTAGCCTCAGTAGGATATCTTTACCGACATCACCCAGAAATTCTTCCCCAAATATTTCTAAACGATCCACTTGGAACTGGAAGTGGCTCGATTTGGTTAAGGCGGGTGGGGTGAGTTTGGGGGTCAGGCTACTTGTGGGTCAGGCCTTCCGGCCTGACCCCCAGATTATTCTTAGTTACTACAACCAACTCTTCTCTCCATCTCTTCTGTCGATATAAGCTTCGTTCTTAATTATTTTATCTTTTGTTCCTATTCTAATCCCTATTGGAATAGCCTTTGTATTAAAGGCGTATGTAGGCTCTCCCCCTTTTGGAATACATATTATTCCACCACCTCGTTTAATCTTCTTCTGACCGAATTCCTGAAACTCTTCGTCAATTATCCTCTTCATCAAAGCTGAATCCTTTAAGAAGCAATCAGGATCCTTTCTTACTTCGTCTCTGACACGACCAATAATAAATCCAGTTGGAAAGCAGGCTAATAGTGCCTCACCATATCCAGTTGTCGTCATAGCGCAAAGATCATTATCAGCATAAAGACCAAGGCCAATCATAGCAGCATCACCAATTCTTCCATTTACTTTATGATTTGGCCCCCCGGTTGAGATTCCTGCAAATAATGCTCCACTCTCATCTGAAGCACATGCACCAACTGTTCTAAATCCGGTGTCTACCGAGAACTCTCCTTGATTTTTGAAAAGAAGTTCTTCTACATATGGAGAAAGTAGATCCTGGTGCCTTTCAACCCAGCCATACCATTTTTTAAGTTCTGCATTTTTAAAATCAAACGACTCCATTAATTCATGAGTCCACACAGAACTCAGTGACTTTTCATTTTTAAGAAAATCTCGAACAACCCGGATAGGATACTTAAGTCTTCTAATATTCATGAAGGCCACATACTCGCGATCACCATTCATCATTGCTGCATCAAGAAGAACAATCTTGTTGGCGTTTGGATATCCACCATAACCTGCATTGAAATATTCGCAGTCCTCCATCACCTGAATAGCCGAAGCTACTACATCTTCTCCTGTACCCCCTTCTAAATATGTTTTCCAACCTGCATCAAGTGATTCCTTTAAGACTGGCAATTTCTTCATTAAATATGGCTCTGCCAGCTGTCCTGCACCACCGTGGATAATTAACTGAAATGGTTTCATCTGAGTGATAATAGCTAAATCTATAGGGGTTTCAATATTTGTATGCTAGTATCTGTTAGTGAGTATTCGTTCACTCCTACCTGAATCTTGCATCTTCGCTACTGATGTTTTGTCTCAGCCTAAGGGTAAAAGAACCATAGAATATGACACTGATATTCATTACCAAACAGCAAGAGCTCTTGTTTTAGCACAAGACTCTGATGTAGTGGTGCTTACAGCCCCTCTTCACACCGAATATCATAAATGGCTAAGATCATTCGGTCTCAGTACGGACAAAGTCGTTTCATATAATCAAAAAACTGATCCAAAAATTCTTTCGGAACTCATTTTATCTAACCCTAGTCCCGTAAAAGAACTTATCTCAAAAGATTACACATTTGTTCCATTTTATTGCTCAGAGCAGGAAACTGAGTGTGCAAAAGTTTTAGGCACCAAATTATTTGGATGCGATGAGGGAATAACTTTGCAATTTTTCGATAAAGTTAAATTTAAAGAAGAGTGTAAAATGCTCGGAATCCCTATGTTAGATGGCGATTATCATGACGTTAATCCTGAGTCTCCTTTTGATCAAGATAACCTTGCTGAAATAGTGAGTAGACTTCTTTCAAACCATGGAAAAGTTGTAATTAGAGGAGCTCAAGACAGCAATACGAGATCTTTTTTTGTTGCTGACTCTCCAGACATTCAGGATCTTTACGAAAAGCTTATTGAGAATCAAGACCAGGCTGTTCTTATCGAACCCCTTCTTAATGTCATCTCCTCTCCTAACGCTCAATGGTTAATTGATCTCAATCATGAGCTTCACTTTATCGGAATTACCGCTCAACAGTTTCAAGGATTCAAATGGGCAGGAAATCTATCTGGTCAGTATTACTCTTCTCGGGTTTATGACTACATAAAATCTACTTCAAGATTAATTGCTGAGAAAATGAAGGAGAGGGGCTACATTGGAGTTACTGGTATTGACTATATAGTTGGAGAAAAGGAGATATATCCGATCGAAAATAATGCAAGACTTACCGGCTCAAGTTTTGGAATTGAACTGACGTCAAGTGTTAAGCGATTTATTCCAGAGGTTCAGGCATGGAAATTTTTCAAGGCCTCAACCACTCCCTGTTCTTTTGATGAATTGCTATACCGACTTCAAGGAATTGTGTTTGATGGTATAGATACAAACTGTGTATTCCCTTTTATGACTGATCTATTAGAAACAAAGGGAACATTTATCGCTCACCTTTTTGCAGAAGATATGTATCATATTGATTATCTTCAGGAGGCTTTAAGTCTAAGAGGTATTAATAGGGCGTAGGTTGCATCGTTTTTTAACCTCATGATAGAAGCTGTACCTTATGTTTCCTTATCTTGGCATTAAAAACAGCTCTACTAATGAATCTAAAGTCGCCGTTCTTCCAGTCCCCTATGATGGAACAAGCTCCTGGTTAAAGGGTGCTGATCGCGGGCCAGAGATGTTACTTGAGGCCTCCACTCATATTGAACTTTACGATATAGAAACATCTTCCGAATTCTGGACAGTTGGAGTTCATACAGCAGCACCAGTTATTGCAGATTCTGTTACAGAGATGAATCAAAAGGTAGAAGCTTCAGTGACAAAGCTTTTAGATCAAGGTCTGTTTGTAGCGACCATTGGTGGAGAGCACTCTATATCTTACGGGGCAATCAAGGCTCATGCAAAAAAATACCCAAACCTTACTGTTCTTCAATTCGATGCTCATACTGACTTAAGGGAAGACTATGAAGGAGACCCCTATAGCCATGCCTGCGTTATGGCTCGCGCTCAAGATTTGGGGGTAAACATAGTCTCTGTTGGGATTAGAGCAATCGATAAAAGTGAACTGCCTAGGATAAAAAAAACCAGGGTTTTTTATGCTCATGAGCTTAAAAAGAATCAAAACTGGATATCAGAATTATCCAAAGTTATTTCAGGCAATGTTTATATAACCTTCGATCTTGATGCCTTTGACCCATCTATTATGCCTGCAACAGGAACCCCTGAACCGGGAGGACTTCTTTGGGATGAGACTTTAGAAGCAATTAAAATGGTAACCTCAAGGGCGAACCTTATAGGCTTGGATATAGTTGAACTTATGCCACAAGAAAACAGAGCCCCTGAATTTTTGGCTGCTAAACTTCTTTATAAAATGCTAGCCTATAAGTTCTATGGCCTGGCCGCTCAATGAAGCTGCGTTAAAGTATCATTCTTTAAATCCTGTACCGCACGAAGAATTTCTAACTCATATGGAGAAATTCCGATCTGACTCTCAGTTCGGACTAGTACTATTGGAGTTCAATGGACAATCAAGTTTAGGAATAAGACTTCACCTTCAGGGTGATGTTGCTCAAAGGTTTGCAAAGGATCGTTTGGATAAAGTGAGTGTACTTATCGGTCGTGCTCTTCCTTTAATGGAACACCAAACAGGTCAGCTTATGTTATCAATTACAGATGGAGTTCATCTTAACTTAGCAGTTCCAACTTTAGTTTTTTCACGACATAAGGAATATCCAAATAATATCCTGTTCCCAGATCCAGATTTTATCGGCTCAGCTGGCTATGAACTTTCTAAACAAGAACTAGAAAAGGCTCTCATAGAAATCCCTTGGGAATCCAGAAAGCAAATTCTCTTTTGGAGAGGCACGGATTCAAGTCCCAAGAGCAAAGTCGACCCAAGAGTATGCGAAAGAACGATTCTTTGCAGAACTGTCAGAAGATTCTCTAGAAGCAACCTTTTTGACTGTGCGATAGTTGATGTAACTCAAAACGATCAATACGAGATACTTGAGAGTGAAGGTCTATTGGACGACCCAGTACCATTTAAAAACTTTATCTATTATCGCTACCTCTTAGATATAGATGGATGGTCAAGTTCCTGGAGCGGTTGCTTTAGAAAGCTTTTATCAGGAAGCCTTCTATTTAAGGTCGAATCAAGTTGGGAGCAATGGTATTACGATAAAATAAGGGCTTGGGAACATTATATTCCTGTAAAAAATAATCTCAGTGACCTTGAAGAAAAAGTAGCCTGGGCAGTTGATAATGATTCAGAGGCAAAGGCAATCTCTGAAAATGCAAGACAAACTGCGATGAATATTACATTTCAAGATACTGTTAAAGAAACTGCTGAAACTTTATCTTCTTTGCTTAAAAGATAGGACTTCGGGAGATAAAGCTCAGAAGAATATTGCCTGGTCAGGTTTTTAACCTGACCTTGGGTTTTTAAGGACTGGCTGAAGCCAGTCCAGACACAGATTTAAGAGTGCCCAGGCGATGATTCTTTCAGGCTTACTCCCATTTGTTTTCTAACTACCTAACCCCACCAGCTTTTGCTTGTGAATCTTCTGTTTCTTCAAACACCTGATAATAGGTGTAAGAATCAAGAGCTGCCAGATATCGTTTTTGAAAATGTGCTGCTTCCCTATCAGTTATAGCGCCGGATTCAGCTGCTTTCTCAGTGGCTATTCTCCACTGAGTTATTAAATTACTTGGATTATATTGAACGTACGCTAGAACTTCTCTTACAGTATCGCCTTCAACAACATTTAGAACTTCAACTTTTCCGTCTTCATTAACATCAAGGTGCACAGCGTTATTATCACCAAAGAGATTATGGAGATCCCCTAAAATTTCCTGATAAGCACCTACTAAGAAAGCTGCCAGATAGTACGTCTCATCATCTCTTACATCATGAAGTGGTAGATAATTTTTAACATCCTTGAGATCAACAAAGGTATCGAGCTGTCCGTCACTATCGCAGCTCATATCACACAGAACTCCCCTTCTTGATGGTTCGATATTATGTTTATGTATGGGCATCACAGGGAATAGCTGCCCTATTGCCCAGGAATCTGGCATGGACTGAAATACGGAGAAACTACAGAAATAGGTATCCCTAAGATTATCATTTAGTTTTTCAAGATCTTCCGGCATATGCCTTAATTGTGCAGAAAGAATTTTAATTTTCTGCATTAAGTGCCAATAGATACTATCTGCCGCTGCACGTTCAGCAAGACTTAGATCACCTGTTATAAATCGCTGAAGAACCTCATCACGAATTACGAGGGCATCATTATAAAACTCCTGACAGTTCTTAACAGTGACCTCTTCATACATATCATAAAGTCTGGTCAAGGTTTTCTGTTTCTTCTTTGGCTTTTCAATTTGAGGTAAGGATTCTACAACTTTTGAGATCTCTGCTACAGGAAATACTAAAACTGCATGATGTGCAGTCAAAGCCCTTCCTGCTTCTGTAACAATATCAGGTGCGGGAAGTTCTGCTTCTGAGCAAGCAACCTGTATTGCATCAACGACGTCCCTTGCGTACTCGTCCATCGTGTAATTCATTGAGGATGGAAAGTTTGTTCTTGAGCCGTCATAATCAACTGCTAGTCCACCACCAACATCAAAAAGTTTCATACTTGGACAGAGCTTAGCCAACTCTGTGTACATTCTTGTTGCTTCTCTTAAAACTTTTTGAATGGCAGTAATCGAAGTAATCTGACTTCCAACATGATAGTGAAGGAGTGTTACCCAAGACTCTTTTCCACGCTCCTTTAACGTCTCAAGAGCAACCATAATCTCGGCTGTTCTGAGTCCAAATTTAGCCTGTTCTCCTCCAGAGTTCTCCCAGTGCCCGGCGCCTCTTGCAATGGGTTTCATTCGGATGCCAAGCTCAATTTCAACGTTAAGTTTATCAGCTATATCTAAGATCGTTTTAACTTCTGAAAGCTGTTCAATAATAATAACTACTCTTCTTCCGAGCTTTCTCCCGAGCATAGCAAGCTCAATATAGTCAGAGTCCTTATAGCCATTACAAAGAAGCAATGCTTCTGGATTATCTTGCAACGCCAAAACTGCTATGAGCTCTGGTTTACTTCCAACCTCTAGACCTAAGTTTGTAGCTCTTCCATATCGCTGAATTGCATCAACAACATGACGTTGCTGATTAACTTTTATAGGAAAAACTCCTCTATATTTACCAGGATACCCTGCCTGTTCTATTGCAGTAGTAAAAGCTTTGTTAAGCCGCTCTATTCTATTTCTAATTATTCCATCAAATCTAAATAGTACAGGCGCTTCGATTCCACGTCGAACCAACATCTGAGTGGTTTCAAAAAGATCTATTTCTTGCCCGTTTGCAGATGGCCTGACAACAAGATTTCCTTTGTCATTAACACCAAAGTAGCCGTCGCCCCATCTTTGAGCGCCGTAGAGATCTAAGCTCTTTTTAGTTGTCCATCCTTCCACGTCGCCAATAGTAGCTACCAATCTTTAGGTAGTACAGAGTTTTGGAAAAGATTTTTATGCCTTTCTCGGCACGACCTCCCGACCAAGGATCCTGGAGCCGACTTTTGTGAAATGAGCGATATCCCCCGAGACAAAAAACTGCTCACTTTTAGTTTCTTTTTGAGTTAAGATCTTTCGAAGTCCTTCACCACTTTTTACGACTGGAAGCCCTGTGTATTCACTGATCTGGTCGCCTAATACGGGAAAGTGGGTACAACCTAAAACGACTGCATCGTAGTTTCCGCCCTTAATAGGACTTAAATATCTATCCAAAACAGACCAGATAGCTTTCTGGTCTTTCTCCCCAGATTCGACTATCTCAACAAGATCCGAACAGGCAATTGATAAGACTTCACCAAATCCCTTCTCTTTTAGGGCAAGCTCATAGGCACCACTCCTAACGGTCGCATTAGTTCCCAGAACCACGATTCGGCCGGTTTTAGGCTCAACCTCTGAAACGACGGTCTCAATCATTCCATAGACAGGGATTGGTGAAAGTCTTTTAAGCTCTTGGCCAGCTACCGCTGAAACCGTGTTACAGGCTATGACAATGGCATTGGGGTTCTCTTTTAGAAGGAATCTGAGACTTTCCTCTCCAAACTGAGCTATCTCAGCCTCAGTTCGGGTGCCGTAAGGAGCCCTGGCCGTATCGCCAAGGTAGATTAGCTCAGAGTAAAGGCCTTGAATCTCCCTAACTACTGTTAGCCCACCTACTCCACTATCAAACACCCCTAAACGCACTATCTTGAAACCATTTACTATTTTACTTACTCTTATCCTATAACATCATGAATCACCCGTTAGGGAAATCTTTACTAGCCATTTTTTTCGCCACGGTCTGCTTAGCAGATGATGACGCACTATATCAGGAATTGGATCTCCTCACTGATGTTCTTGTTACGGTTGAGCGGGATTATGTACAGGAAGTTGAGAGTAAAAAACTAATTGAAGGTGCTCTTAAGGGGTTATTATCAAACCTAGATCCTCACAGCGGTTATTTAGATTCCGAGCATTTTAGAGAAATGCAGGTTCAGACCAAGGGAGAGTTCGGGGGACTTGGAATTGAGATCACCATGAAAGAGGGGGTCATAGTTGTGATCGCTCCGATGGAAGGATCTCCAGCAGAAAGAGCGGGGATAAAGGCAGGTGATGCGATTGTCAAAATAGATGGGCTTTTCACCAAAGATCTAAATCTGATGGATGCCGTTAAAAAACTTCGTGGGCCTAAAGGCACATCTGTACTTCTAACAATTCACAGAAAAGGCACAAAAGGATTATTTGATGTTCCGGTAGGACGGGATTCAATACAGGTGAAAAGCGTTAAAGGTAAAAACTTAGGTGATGGCTTACAGTACGTTCGTATTAGCCAGTTCATGGAAACTACATTTGATGATGTAAAAAAGAATCTGAAATCCCCAAAAGGTTTACTTTTAGATCTTAGAAACAATCCTGGTGGCTTACTAAATCAGGCAGTCAGGGTATCTGATCTTTTCTTAAATGAAGGTGTAATAGTTTACACTGAGAGCAGAATCGAGTCTCAAAGGCAGAAGTTTTTTGCTCATTCCAGGGGAACAGAATCGAACTATCCGATCGTTGTCTTAGTTAACGGAGGGTCAGCTTCAGCAGCAGAGATTGTTGCAGGGGCACTCAAGGATCATGGTCGAGCCGTAGTTGTTGGAGAACAAACTTTTGGTAAAGGATCTGTTCAAACGATTAGTCCTCTTAGAAATGGAGGAGCTCTCTCTCTTACGACTGCATTATATTTTACAAAAAGTGGTAGATCTATTCAGTTAACTGGGGTTACTCCAGATGTTCCAGTTGTAATCGAGCCTGAAGCTCCTAAAGGAATTGAAGTTAAACCACGAGAGTATCTTAGAGAAGGAGATCTACCTGGTGCAATTCAAAATCCATCTGGGTTATCTAGAGAGGAGGAAGAAACTCCAGAGCTTGATGAGTTACCCGAAGCTCCTATTGATATTGAAAAAGCACCTGTTGAAGAGTTAGTAGCAAAGGATCAGATTTTTGCAAAAGGGCTTGAGATTCTAAAAGGATACTTCGTAGTTCCTGAGGCTGCTTAAGTCAGCTAGAATTATTTGAATATTTTTTTAACACAGAGTTCTCAGAGTTACACTGAGTTACTACTCTGTGGCCTCTGCGTTAAAATTTAACTTCTAAAAGACAATGCAATAAGTTACTTGGGGGTCAGGCCTTCCGGCCTGACCCCCAAGTACCCAAGACCCCTACAAAAGCTCTTTTCTAAGTATCTCCATCGCCTTTGGATCAGTAGACAGGGTTGTTTCTAAAAAACTTTTAAGCTCCGACCCACCAGATACTTTCTTCGCAATAAGATCAACAACAGTTTCTAGCATCTCTGCTTCACTCTCAAATTTTCTAGTCTTTAGCTCAACTACAGCTTCAGACCATAAGATGTTTAATTTATTAGGAGAGTCTTTTGATTTTTTTACCTCAATAACTCTTTTTGCTTGATTTTGCGATTCTTTCTCTTTTGTTTTCATAATTCCTCTAATCTTTCTCGATTCTTTTTAACTATAGTATGCGGCGTAAGTGCTTCTGCTTTTCTAAGCTCATGAAGAGCCGACTCTGGCCTTTCACCATCTGCTAAAAATGCAGCATAATTATTTCTTGTAAATACATCATCCGGATCTTCCCTTAACGCCTGATCATAATAGTGCGCTGCTCTTCCTCTATTACCCTTTACCTCTTCAAGTAAGGCAAGATGCGCAAGTGCGCGTGTATAGCTTGGGGAGATCTCTCTAGCTTTTTTGAAGTAACCTTCAGCCTCGGAGAACTTTTCAGTCAAAAATGCAACACATCCAAGACCATCATACCCCTCTGCAGTGTATTCAAGCTCAAGAGATGCCCTAAAACTAGCATCGGCATCAGGCAGATTTCGTTCCCTTAGGTGAAGTATACCTTTAGCAATTATCTCTTCTGCCCTTGGAGTTATTCCCTCTTTTACTGGAGCAACACAGCCCATTAGTATACTAAGCAGCAAGAGCCTCATCCTCCCCTCCAACATATCCAACCATATCAAATTCCACTACTACTTCATCATGAGCTAAAACCGGATTCTTTATACCTCTCGCTTGAAGATATTCTCTCACAGTTAGTCTTATATTCCTCGAAGTTAACAGTATATGATCTGGTGAAAGTTCTTTTGAAATAGACTCGAAGATCTCCCCTGGAATATATCCATCCTGATTTAGCGATTCATGAATTGTAACATCAACACTTGGATCTAATGACATTACTGATAGCTTCTCTCTATCTTCTAGAAGCTTGTAACAAATAGGCCTTCTAAGTGCGTGACGAACTTCAATCAAAAGAGATCTTGGGTGAATATCTCTCTTACCGAACTCACAAAATGCCTGAAGCATTAAATCTACATTTTTAAGTGGAATTCCCTCTGCAACTAGCATCCTAAAAACCTGTGTAACTTTTGAGAAATTAAGATCTTCAGGTAATAGTCTTCTCACCCCATCTGGAGAGTTAGCCTCATAAAAATCTATAACTCTTCTTGCAGCAATATCATCAATAAACTCATCTGGTGAATCTTTTATCAGCCTGACTAATGCTTCCTCTATCTTACTAGGTGATTCAGAGTTTGGTTCAAACCTTGAAACACTAACCCCTCTGTACTGTAATTCAACTTTTTCAGCATCCTTTAGTGCAACTTGAATAGGGGTTAATAGAATTCCCCATTCTTCAAAAACTTTTTGTCTTGCTTTTTCAAGTGATAATGAAAGCCCTTGAACGGGAGACTTAACAGGCACTACCACTAAAAGTAATGGTGTAACTTTTGGCTGAAAAACAACTATCTTATTCTTTACATCTTGTGCATCACGAGCAGACTTAAACCCTGCTGTTAAAAATAATCCTAAGCCGGTAAAAACAAGAACCCATGATGGCATTCCTGGCATAAGAGCAAGTCCAAATGCAGCAAACCCTGCAACCACTTTTACTTTATTGAATTGACCAAGCTGAGAAACAAGTTCATCAGCCAATGAACTTCCGTCTTCTCTTGAAACTCTAGTAACTACAAGTCCTGCTGCTAATGCATTCAAAAGAGCTGGGATCTGAGAGATTAATCCTTCTCCAACAGACAAAAGAGTAAACTTTTGCACTGCAAGCTCTATTGGAAGCCCGTCTCTTAGGATTCCTACTGCAAGACCGCCAATTATATTAACTATAACGATAACAATTCCTGCGATTGCATCACCCTTTATAAACTTCATCGCCCCATCAAGAGCCCCATAGAATCTTGATTCTGTTTGAAGCTCAAGCCGTTTCTTACGTGCTGTATCTGGATCAAGCATCCCTGTTCTAACATCAGCATCGATAGACATCTGCCTTCCAGGCATTGCATCGAGGCTAAATCTTGCTGAAACTTCTGCTACTCTTTCTGCACCTTTTGCAATCACAAGAAACTGAACAAGAGTAATAATAGAAAAGACAACTAATCCGACTATTACACTCCCCTGCATTACAAGTGAGCCAAATGCTTCTACAGCATGGCCTGCTTCTCCTTTAGATAGAATTGCCCTTGTAGTAGCTACTCCAAGGGCAACCCTAAAAAGAGTTGTTACAAGCAATAAAGTTGGAAGTGCTGACAATTTAAGTGTGTCAGATAGATAAAGTGCTATTACCAATAAAGAAAGCGCAAAGAGAAGATTTCCTGTTAGGAAAATATCAAGCGCGACTGGTGGAAGCGGAAGGAGCATAGCTCCAAGCGCCCCCACCAATAATATAGTAACAGCAGTTTCTTTCATCCTGCTCTGATATTTCTAACTGGAGCCATTGAGGCTTCATGTTGGGTCTTTGAAACGTTACTGATCATTGATGTCTGAAGCATCATCATCTGCATCGCCATCTGCTTTTCAAGAAGAGCATTAATATCTCCAGGAACTGCTGAATCAATCGCGGTGTCAGCAACAGCACCTAAGACACTTTTAGCTACATTCAGAAATGACGAGCCTTTAACCTTTGGTTCAGGCTGTATTCTGTCTAAAATTGAACTGCTAGAAATCGAATCTATTCTCATATTACCTCCACTTGTAAGTTCTTATCGGAGTTTGTGTGATAAAGTTTCGGGGTAAGCCTTGAAATCTTAAAATTTCCATCTAAAACCCTACCTTTTGCTATCTGAACACCTCCAATCACTAAAATAGCCTCCTCGGGTAGCTCGATTGTTCCCCCTGGCCGAAGGGCTAATAGCTCAGAGATAGTCATCTCCAGTGTGCCTAAAGTTACTGAAACTTGAAGAACTTCATCTGTTTCTTCCATAATTAATATCTCCTCTCCTAAAAACTGACACTCAAAAGTCCTAGAGCCTGCTTGAATAAAAAGTTGCTCATTTTCGTCTAAAAATAGATAAGCTCCAACGTTATAGCTCGGATAAAATTCTGGCTTTAAAGAAGGTAGTCCTTTAAATATAGCTCTCACTTCCTCACCAAGCTTATTTTCCCCAATAAAGATCTTCCCTGTATCCCTAGCTAGAACTACATTGAACCCTTTTAAAAAACCAAACTTAAGAAGTTCTAAAGGATTATTAAATCCAATGAAGAATGAACTATTGAATTTTACTCCTAGTATGTTCTCGTCTTCATCTGACTCAAAAAGACAGATCTTCTCACTCATAAATCCTGAAATAATACTTGAAAGATGTTCTTCAGAGGGACTCAGCATAAAACTTACAAAGCTCCACTAAGTCTCTTTGATTTAGAGTTGAGGTTCTATCTAAGAGGGGTTCAACATTACCTTCCATTCGTGAAATCAGATCCTGATTTTTGAAAAAAGCTGCTAGATAAAGTGCGCTGACTCCCAGGTACTCATCAATTTCTTGGAATAGTACTGTCTTAAACACGCGCACCTCTCTTAAAGAATCCTAGAAATATAAGCGCGCCACCTAAAGCAAGGATACCTAAAGTTGGTATGAAATCTTGCCAATCAAAGATCGGTGCCTTCACAAGTATAGGTACATCAACGGGCTTTTCACTCACTGATACTAGTACTGAAACTTGGGCTTCGGCGATACCACTAGCACCTGAGATTAGCTTTGCGATCTCACCCTGGTTTATCTCAGTATTAGGTTCAGTTATTAAAAGAACACTTGCCCCAGAAGTGCTGCTTGGAAGCCTTGTTCCAAAAATTGGATCTGTACTTGGAAGCGACAGATGAACTCGCGACTCAAGAACCCCAGGGATTCGTTCCAAAGTCAGCTCTAGGTTTGTACTAACCCCTCTTTCATAGGCATATCTCTGCTCATCTCTTGAAGAGCCCAAGCCCCCCTCTTTTTTATCTGTTCCTCTTCTTGGAGCAAGTCTATTTTTTTCAATCTCTTGCATCGCATTTGGAACGTCGCTTTTTGATACAGTAAGAGACCATCTTCCATCAGGCTGCTTCTCTTTTGAAGCATTTATACCAACAATGTGAAGATGAGTGACCATCTTATTAACTTCTAGCTCTGTTAGATCATGAAGAACTGACTCCTCACATCCAGTTAAAATTAATAAAACTAGAAAAAATTTACGCATAACCCCTTTCCATTAATTTTTCCCGTATCATCTCAAGAGCTCTTGCATGAAGTCTTGAGATCCATCCTTTCGAAAGAGCTGAGTCATGGTGAGAGATCTCTAAGAATGTCTTTCCATGAAAATAATAGAGCTCAACTATTGATCGTTCTTTCTCTGGAAGCTCAGATACTATCTCTTTTAAAATTTCAACTGTTCTTTTCTGTACTAATTCTTCTTCTGGATCTGGACTTGGATCATGGAGAGCCTCCACCTCTTCAACTACATCAGACATACTAAGAGCAAAGGTAAGCGCCCCTTGAAAAGCAAATTCAAGAACACCTTCAACTGATGATAGCTCTATCTCTTCTCTTAACTCTGTGACCCCTTTTAGAGCTTTAGCCATCCTGTAGGCTCTACCGGTCAGATGGGAGCTGGCCCTAATCCAATCGATCATTGCTCCTCTAATTCTGATAGCTGCAAACTGGCTAAATGGGACTCCTGTTTCAGGGTTAAATCTATCTGCTGCTTCAACTAGCCCCAAAAACCCTGCTGATTCGATATCTTCTCTTACTGCTATAGGGAGTGACATCTTATCTAGTAAGCACCTAGCAATAGAGCTAACTAGTTTTCTATACTCTTCAATTAACTGATCTCTCTTTTCCATCCCCCCTAACATACTTCTATATGTTCTATCGAAGAAATGAGGGAAAAGTTTCGTAGGAAACTAAAAATATTTACTCTAATTTAGCGCTCTAACCTGTTGTAGAGCATTTGTAAAATTACCGATATTTTCATGATTTAAGGCATCTAAGCATACCCTGATTGCGTCGTTATTAGCTCCACTTGGGTCAATCCAAGGGTTATAAATTGTCATTATGTTACATTCAGTCCAAAGCCACTCCTGCCCTTCCTGGCCAATACCTGGAATTAAGGCGAACATCCCTTCCCCGTTTATAAGTCCAGGCATATCGAGTGCTTCTGCCAAATATTCTCTTCTAATTTTAAAGTCGTTTCTTTTTGTTTCAAGATAATTTTCAATTTGAAACATAGTATCATGGTCTGTCATAGCCCGGTGTGCTATATCAGCACCTGCAATCGATAGACTTGAAACAGTTGGTCTTATAACTGTTGTACCAATTTGTGACATTAAATTAGTTCTAGATTCAGATTCTGTTGAACAAAAGTGAACTGCCCCAACTCGATGTCTATAAAGAGCAAATTTTTTAGAATAGCTTTCAGCAACAAAAAATTCTAACCCTAGCTCTGCTGCTTTTCTAATAGGATAAGCATCTTCCTCAAGACCTCTACCAAACCCTTGATAGGCAGAATCAAAAATCGGGAGCACAATATCACCACTTTTTTGACGCTCAGAGATCTGAGTTAAAACCATATCCCACTGAACCTCTGATAATGGATAGCTTGCAGGGTTAGGGCATGATGGGTGAAGTATTATTGCTGTTCCAGCTTCCAGATTTTGAATAGCCCTAGTTAGTGCCACTATATCTACTCTAAATCCTCTTGAATCTAAATAAGGATAGGATTGTTGCTCAAAATCTTGGAATATCAGTTTATGATTGCCCCAGGTTGGATTTGGCATAGCAATTTTTAATTCAGAATATTTAGGATCGAACTTGGGCATAGCTTTTAAAGTGTCAGCTATAATTCTTAATGCATGGGTTCCACCATTAGCCTGAACAGAGTTTACATTATTTTTTTGCTTTCCAAATAAAAGTGTCCTTGCTGAATCTAAAAATGGCTCATATCCAGTTCCAGGGATATATGTTCCTCTAATTTGTTCAACAGAAAGAGTTTCAATTACATCACATATCGCTTTTGGAACGACAGGTTGACCAAATTCGTTTGAACAAACCCCAACTCCACAATCTATAATTCCTTCTACTCCTGCCTCTCTTGCAGCCTTAACTAGGGCATTTGCCTTCATAATCGGATCAAGCTCGGATTTAGGCACCAATCCAAATAATCCGGATCCACTACCTTTATCTGGTGAATAATATTTCGTTGGGTGTAATAATTGATTAAGCATGAAAGGTGAGGGTATCAATGAGGGAAACGCTAATCAAATCTACCTGATTCCGACCCCGATCTCAGATAATTTTTTTAAACCACCAATAGAAATATTCAAGAAATTCAAAACCCTATATGTAGAGAATCTAAGAACTGCTAGACGATTTATCTCTAGTTTAGGGCTAAAAGTAAGTGATTATGAATTTATAGAAATTCCTAAAAAACCTAATAAATCATTCCTAGAAGAATTAGTGTTCCCTTCTGCAATTTTATCAGAAGCTGGAGCCCCTGGGGTTGCAGACCCTGGGAACTTAATTGTTAGAGTTGCTCATCAAAAAGGTGCCACTGTAATACCAATAATTGGCCCAAGCTCAATTATTTTAGCTCTTATGGCATCTGGGCTAGATGGTCAGAATTTTCATTTTCATGGCTATCTTCCAATTAATAATCTTTCAGGTGAATTAAAAAAATTGGAGAAATTCCCATATACACATCTTTTTATCGAAACACCCTATAGAAATCAGAAAACATTTGAAACATGTTTAAAAGCATTATCTCCTACAACCCTTCTCTTAGTTGCATCTGATATTACAGGGAGTAACGAATTTATTAGAACAAAATCGATACAAGAATGGAGAAAAGAGAATCTATTACTTCCAAAGCTTCCTTGTATTTTCGGATTTTTGAAGAACTAGGTACTTGGGGGTCAGGCCGGAAGGAATCTGTCGTCTGCGTAAGCAGACGAAGAAATAAAACGGGGGTCAGGCCGGAAGGAATCTGTCGTCTGCGTAAGCAGACGAAGAAATAAAACGGGGGTCAGGCCGGAAGGCCTGACCAGGGAGCTGCTAGCATTTGCCTGACCCCCAAGTACCTATCTTAAATACCTCCTAAACAACCAAACATACCCAAGCGCTGCTCCCCACCAGATTAGAGCACAAGAAAAAGCAGCTGTTTCAGGAGCAATAATCACTCCCCCCATCAGCGCTCCAAAAACAATCTGAGAAATAGTGGAAGAAAAGAAAAATCCTGAAAGCTCAGCTCCAGTTGCTCTTCCTCGAATCTCATCACTTGCTTCACGTTGCAAAAGAGTTGTCGAGTAAACCCATAGAGTACTTCCTCCCATATGAGCCATAACAGTTGCTAATCCTACTAAGACCAATGAATCTGATACAGAGATACCGAAGTATCCTAACCCCATAACTAAAAGCCCTAATAGAATAATACGTTGATGATTTTTATCGCCAAATAATCTTAGTGACAAAATAGGCCCCATTAATGCACCTAAACCTCTACACGAATAAAGAACTGAGATCCCTAATGTTCCACTGCTTCCCATAGTAAATTTTTCAGCCCCTAAAACTGCTAGAATTAGATACATAGCAGCTCCAAATCCATAAACTCCTTTAATTGAGATAATAGTTAAAAGTCTTGGTGAATTAATCTTAACTGCCTGCGCATCATTTTTTTCAGGGAGTGGGTAAAACTCATTGTCATTTAACTTAGAAACAAAAAATCCTGAGAAAAGATAACTTATACTGTCTATAAGAATACAACCGATTACTCCAACTCCTTCTAAAATTACTCCGCCTAAAGATGAACCAAGAATAAGCATCGATGACCAGATAAAGGCACCAACTCCATTTGCTTTTCCAAGAGAATCGCCCGGGACTAATCTTGGAATAATTGCTCCTCTTGCTGGCTCAAAAACACTAGAAAATGTCGATTGAAGAAAAACGACTGTATATATCCAAACAGTAGATTGATTGAGGATCAAAGTAGCTACAAGTAATGACCTTACAATGTCTGATGCAATCATCAGTTTTCTTCTTGAATATGTGTCTGCAAGCTTGCCTCCGATTGAGGAGAAAAGAATGATTGGTAATTGCTTTAAAACTAACAATATAGAGAACTCTGTAGCAGGATTTCCACCACCAAGAAGGCTAAAGATTGCTAGTAACCCAACCCAATCCCCAAACAGGCTTAGTGCTAAAGCCCAAGAGATAAACCTAAAATTCTTATTTCGCCTTAAAAGTTCCCTCAACGTAAGAGAAGTATCAAAACGGTGGATAAAGAGCCATCGAAAATCCCCCCTCTCGGTCAAAAGAAAACCGGTTTATAATGTGATTTGTCAATGAGAAGCCCAAAGCTTAAAAGCACTTTTGATCATTACCTTACACACTATGCTGGTTCATCTCCTCATACTCAGAAAGCCAAAACTAACGATCTAAATCAATTCTTAGGATTTTTAAGAGAGTTTAAAAAAGTTAAAAGCATCTCAGATCTTACCCTTAAAGACTGGGACTTTACAGCAACTTACCAATTCCTTGAATTTCTCTTATCCCACGGCGAAAGCCCTGCTACAGTTTCAAGAAGGCTTGCTACATTAAAACATGCTGGAAGATCACTCTCTGAGCATATTCCTGGCTTTAAAAATCCAAGTAAAGAGGTAAAACCTCCAAAGATTAAACCTCTAAAACCTAAAGCAATAATGTTAGATGAGCTTGAAGAGATAAAAGAAAAAGCATCAGATAGAATCCTTGAAAAGCCAAACTTCAACCGCCTCAGGAATAAAGTACTCTTTGAACTTCTTTTAGATACCGGAATAAGAGCAGATGAGGTAAGAAACCTTAAATTATTACAGCTCGATAGGGACTTAGAGTGGATTAAAAACGTTAGAACAAAATCAAAGCAATACAGAAACGTTTATATAACCTCTGTATTTAGACCTACTCTTTCAAGCTATCTTGAAGAAAGAGCGAAAGAACTTAAAAAAAGGTTTCCAAATCTTCCAAAAAAAATATCTGATTCAATTCCGATATTTCCTAGTTTTTACAATGTAAACCCCGATGATCCTGAGACTTTTTTAATGGGTGCTAAGAGCGTTTGGCGGGCGATTCATGAATTATCTAAAGATACAAAACTTCATCCTCATCTTCTTAGGCATTCATTCGCGACAGAACTTCTTGATAGTAGTAAAGATATAAGACTTGTTGCTCAAGCCTTAGGTCATAGCGATGTTAGAATAACTATGCGCTATACTGAGCGAACAGCTGAGGAAGTTGCCGAAGCGCTGGAGAAAGCAAGACAATGAATTGCCTGGTCGTGATCTGTCGTCCGCGCTAGCGGACGAAGCAATAAACAGGGCAACACGACCTTAATCTAGGTCAGGCTTCCTCCTACGCTAAAGCTACGAAGGACAAGAAAGCCAGACCAGACATATTCTCTACCAGTCATAACTAACACTTATTCCGAAAGCTCTTGGGTCTCCTAGCTGAACATATCTTTTAGGTTGAAAATCTGGCGGCTCATTTCCGAAATAAAAACCACGAGTTTCATAGCGCTCATTCCCTAAATTTCTTCCCCAAAGTTCGACTCTAAAATTTTTCTCCTGATATCCAAGTCTTGCATCAAATAAATTGTATTTTGCTGACTTCTCGTCATGAGAATCATCAAGGTAAATAGATCCTCTTCCTGATATTCCGGTTCCAAAATATAAATTCTCGGTTATAAGATATTCTAACGCGGCTGAAAGGCTATGCCTTGGCGCATAGGCTTGATCTCTTCCATCAACAAGCCTCTCTGAAAGAGTGAGGTCGTAAATATTTGTTCTCATCAAACTTGCAGCTACTCTCGAAGTAAGTCCTTTCAAAATCTCTGCACTTACCTCTGTTTCTATGCCGTAAAGATCACCCTTTGCAGCATTTTCAGTTAAATAACCAAAAGTCAGTGGATCCTCTGGATCTGCTTGAAAGGAGGTTTTAACCTGCTGATCGCCCCGCCTTCCGTAAAAACTATTCAAATTCCAGGTTGCTTTAAAAAGCTCAAACTCTCCACCAAGTTCGATCATTGACAGGGACTCACCATTAAAGATCTTTTTTGAATCAGGTACAAATGACCCAGGATTAACTCCACCTTGCTTTTCTGCGTACGAGACCTTTAGTTCAGCATAATCGTGACCGAACATTTTTTTAAGGCTCATAGCTGAGCCAAACAAAAAATCATTTTCGCTGAATTTAGACTCTCTTGAATCTTTAAAGTCATACTCCAAGATTTCACCTCTAACTCCACCACCAAGAATCCAACCTTCCCCTATGTCATGAGTATAGTGAACGTAAGGAGCTGCTGAGTTTAAATCGTACTTTGAGTTAACCTCGCTGTACCGGACTCCATCAGAATATTGATCAGCTCCACCTTCCTCAATAAGCCTTGAAACATATAGCCCCAAAGTAAGCTCTTCATCCTCATATCTAAGATCGTTTCCAACTCTCTTAGGTTTACGTCTTTGATCAAAAAAGTAATCGTATGTTGTTCCCCAAAACTCATTACTACCCCAATCACCATCAAAGCTCTGATTAAGATTAGAATGGGAGAGAGAAAGGGTATTTGAGATCTCTGCACCTGATTCAAGTGTGCTGACTATCTTATTTGATAGAGCCAAAGTGTTCTGCCTATCAACTCCAGGTGTATCACTCTCTGTTTTTCTATCATTATCTATCGTAAAAGCATCGTAGCCATCATCTAGAATTCCGCTAAAAATAGTTGTTTCTATAAAGGTTTTTTCGAAAGGTTTTACTAGAACAGATAACCTTAGGTTTGTTAAGTCACGTTTATTTGTATCCCCAAGATTTATATTTTTAGTAAATCCGTCACTTTCCGACTTAAAGAATGAAAATCTTGCTGAGATAGTCTCTGTAATATTTTCACCAAAAGCTATTCCACCTTCGATAAGATCTTCATTACCAACACCGATTTGTGCTCTTCCACCTTTATATTCCTTGGATGAGGAAAAATTTAAGGCGCCTCCAAAGACTGATGGTCCAAAAAGAAAATTCTCAGAGCCTTTGTATATATCAACCTGCTCAATATCAAAGAGTGAAACAACACCGCCAATCCCACTTAGATCTACACCATCTAATATTGTAGTTACTGAACTATTAGGGATTCCTTCAAAAAGTTCTCTTTCACCTATTCCTCGGATTATTAAGAATCTAGGTCTTGATGTTCCCCCAGCAACACTAAGACCAGGAGTAAACTGAGAAAGATCGTCAAGTGTTCTTACACCCTGATAATTAAGCTCAGTGCCTGAAAATACAGTATGAGTTACAGGAGAGTACTCAGGAGTCACTGAGATCTCCTCGGCTAAGATCAGACTAGAAAGTAAAATTAGTAAAACTATTCTCATAACCCCTCTAATAACACCTACCGGGGTCAGCATATGAATGCTCTGACTGCCTCTTTCCTACGCTAGTACTAACTAGTTCAGGTTCGATGGGTTTGATCTCAGACGCCTAGCGCCACCCCCGAGGTATATCGGGCAACGTAACTTCTATTGGAGAATAAAGTCAAGATTCGATCTAATCCGTGATTTTATGTATTATTTTTTTACTTGGGGGTCAGGCCGGGAGGGTCTGTCGTCTGCGCCAGCAGACGAAGAAATAAAACGGGGGTCAGGCCGGTAGGCCTGACCAGGCAAATGCACGCACATGTCTGGTCAGGCCTCCCGGCCTGACCCCCAAGTTGATAAATTTTTTATGCGTCGGTAGCTCAGCTGCCCTGTTGTTTTGTGTCACCTCCGGTGACACACTATCCAGCTGAGCTCAAATGATTGTGGTTCTAAATATGCGTCGGTAGCTCAGCTGGATAGAGCATCTGACTTCGGATCAGAGGGTCGAGGGTTCGAATCCTTCCCGGCGCGAGTAGAATGTTTGGACTCGTAGACCTTCAAGGGAAGGATTCGAACCAAACAACAGGGGAATCTTAGATGCCGAAGACCGAAGGTCGAGGCATCCTTCCCGGCGCGAGTTAGAATTGTTTTTTATGAAGTATTTTCTGGTTCTTCTTTTTTTTCTAGGTTGTTCACGGGAAACCATCAAGGGCAAAGACGTTGTTTTTGTTGTATTTGATACCCTAAGAGCTGATTTCTTACCGATCTATGGCTCCCCTGATGTAAAAACACCTTTCCTTCAGGAACTTGCTAAACAAAGTTATGTTTTTGAGAGGGCGCTAGCTCCAAGTTCTTGGACTGCTCCGTCAACTGCATCACTCTTTACGGGGGTCTTTCCATCTCAGCACGGTATTTTGACTGGCTTTGTAGTGACTAAACGTCTCGAAAAAAACAGAGGTATTTTTAAATATAATAAAATTCCAAGCTCACTTAAAACTCTTCCTGAACTTTTCAAAGAGCGTGGATATTCAACAATTGGAGGATCAGATAATCAGAATATTGGAAAAGAATTCGGATTTGATCGAGGGTTCGACTCTTTAGTCACTTTTTCCTACAAAACTGCTCCTGTACTAAACAAACACCTCCTAGAAGCACTTAATAGTATTGATAAAAAGAAGCCTCTTTTTCTTTATATCCAATATATGGATCCACATGGTCCTTATCATAGAAGAGACCCTTGGTATGTTCCTGGAAAAGATAAGAAGGATGATACGGTTCAGAGATATAAAAGCGAGATTGAGTTTGTAGATCATCATTTTAAAGACTTAGTCGACAAATTCCCAAGGCTTAAAAATGCTGTCTTTATTATTACATCAGATCATGGCGAGCAATTTTGGGAGCATGGGAAACGAGGTCATGGAAGAACTCTACATCGAGCAGAGACTCATATTCCATTCTTTATCAGATTCCCTAGCAAAAAAGATCAAACAAGAATTAATGAGCCAGTAAGTTTGGTTGACGTAATGCCGACGTTATCTGAAATGTTTGGAGAGACCCCTGATTCAAGGTGGTCTGGAAGATCTTTAGTTCCACTCCTTAAAGGCAATGATTCAGGGGTGAGGTCAGCCTACAGTGAGCTCCTCTTTATTCAAGAACTTAAAAGACGAGCAAATTATAGAAGTATTCTGATTCAGGATACTCAGCTAATAGAGCGAGTCGATAAGGAGAAGAAGATAAAGGCTTTCAACTGGCAGAATGATCCCAAACAACAAAACCCGTCATTTCTTGAGTCAGATGATTGGGCTGTCCAGTTTATGAGATCGTATATAAAGGGGCTTCAGATCCTGACTAGCGAAGAGGGAGAGATGATTCTCGATGAAGCCCATATTGAGAGGTTGAAAACTCTCGGATATGTTATGTAGGTGGTAACTCTATTTAATACCCTTACAAGAACTGTAGAGCAGTTTAATCCAATCGAGCAAGGTAAAGTAAAGATATACTGCTGTGGCCCTACTGTTTACAACTATCAGCACATTGGAAATCTAAAGACTTACATCTTTGAAGATATACTTGTAAGAACATTACGATACTTTAACTACAAAGTGACTCATGTAATGAACATCACTGATGTTGGTCATTTAGTTTCTGACGCTGATGAAGGCGAGGACAAAATGTCACTCGCCATGAAGCGGGAGAAGAAAAAATCATATGAGATAGCTGAGTACTACACTCATGCATTCTTTAAAGATTGTGAAGCTCTTAACATTTTAAAACCAGATATAGTCTGTAAGGCTACCGATCACATTACAGAGATGATCGAACTAATTAAACGACTTGAATCGAAAGGCTTAACCTACCTTTCAGGTGGAAACGTCTACTTTGATGTTTCAAAGTTTCCAGAGTATGGGAAATTAGCATTGCTTGATCTTGAAAAACTAAGAGCCGGGGCAAGAATTGAAATTGATTCTAACAAGCGTTTTCCAGCTGATTTTGTTTTGTGGTTTACAAAATCGAAATTTGAAAACCAAGAACTTCAATGGGACTCCCCTTGGGGAGTTGGCTATCCAGGATGGCATATCGAATGTAGTGCAATGGCAATAAAATATCTTGGAGAGCAGTTTGATATTCACTGTGGAGGAATTGATCACATACCAGTACATCACACCAACGAAATTGCTCAATCAGAAGGTGCAATAGGCAAAAAATGGGTAAACTTCTGGATGCACTCTGAGTTTATACTTTTGAATAAAGAAAAGATGTCTAAATCAAAAGGTGGATTTATTGTACTTTCTGACTTAGAAGGTTTTGATCCACTTGATTATCGATTTCTTGTTTTGGGTTCTCACTACAGAAGCCAGCTCAACTTTAGTCTAGAGGCGATGGAAGGAGCAAAGGCTAGTAGAAATTCTTTAAGATCAAAGGCTAGATCCCTAGGCAGATCAACTCTTGAAGTCTCACCTGAACATAAAATTCTTAAAGAGTTTAATGCTGCTATCGGAGCAGACTTAAATACCCCTTTAGCTTTAGCGAAGCTAAGGCAGATTTTAGAAGATGAGAGATATCAGCCAGAGCTGAGGCTTGGAGCATTAAAAGCCGCTGACTTAGTTTTAGGGCTAAGTGTAGATAGCTGGTTTAATGAGGAGATAATTCCTGAAAGTGTTCAGGCACTCTTAACTCAAAGACAAAGTGCACGAGACAATAAAAACTGGGCTGAAAGTGATAGATTAAGAGATGAGATTCAAAAGCTTGGATTTATCGTAGAAGATAGTAAGGGTGGGCAGAAGGTTCATAAATCTATTTAAAATAAAAACTAGCTTTTGGGGGTCAAACCGCCGATTACCTAAAACAGTAACTCACTCACCCTTTCTTCTAGTGTAGCTTGAACAGCATCTTCGGAACCTTCAGCATTAACTACTGTTATTTTATGATCCTTAATTACCTGATCGAAAACTTTTGCAAGTTTTGTTTGATATCTTATGAATCTAAGATAAATATCTCCCCCACCTTCAATGTCCTGTCCTGACTCCCAGAAGCTCAATGTTCCACCTTTAAAAAATGACCTTGATGCTAAAGTTTGAGGGGAAGCTTTAAGAAAAACAGCAGCATCAGGCTTTAAAGCAAATCCAAAAAGATCATTGATCCATTCCATTGATTGTCCTCTTACTATTGCCCTTGCAATTATTGAGTAGATATATCGATCTGCTATTACAACAAATCCTGCTCGTAATGATGGAAGGAGAACATTCTCAATCTGATCAGCTAAGTCCGTAGCATAAAACAGAGACATCGTGAGTGGAGTTAATGAATGAGTGCTCATAGCCTCTGAAAGCTCTTTTCCAGCTAAGTCAGATCTTCGTAGGCCTATTTCAGCAGTTGCAAACCCTTTATTCTCGAACCAGGCTCGTAGTCTACTTACATGAGTAGTTCGACCCGCACCATCTTGTCCCTCTACTACAATGAATTTACCAGGTAGATTCTTTAGACTCTGTTTTGGTAGACCTTTTCCAAACCACTTTCTCATACACGCTTCTTTTTAAATCGCTTAAGATCAATCTTTGATTCAACCACTGAACGTACAAGCCTTTGTTGTTCTTCAGGTGGCTTAGTTGCATTAATAACTACAAATTCATCTTTCATCTTCTTATATTCTTTGTATATCATTCCTTGGAATTTCTTAAAGCTTTCTTCAATGTCCTCTGAAAGCTCAAGATCCATTCCTGCCTCATGAAATTTGAGCTGTGGTCTTCCTGAAAGAATTCTGTCTAAAGCAACAGTTAGAGGGGTTTCAAAATAAAAGGTAATATCAGGCTTTGGAGCAAAGGAATATACATTTCGCAGCCACTCTCGGTCACATCCACGAACAGCATCCCGGGCAAAAGCGGTATATTTATATCTATCACATAAAACAATGTACCCAGCATGAAGTAAGGGTAAGATCTGCTTTTCAAATCTATCGCAAAGATCGGTAGCATGAATTAGTGAAAATGTAGTTGGTGTTAAGGATTTTTGATCCTTACCTTTCTTTGTAACTTTTTTTACAACAGATGATGAATTCCACTCTGTAAAAAATACTCTATAGTTTTCACGTTCGAGCCACCTTTTTAAAAGAGCGACTTGGGTTGATTTACCTGAGCCATCAAGCCCTTCAACTGCTATTAATTTTCCCTGTACCATTCAACATCTACCTTAGTTTTGTATATTTTTTCGAAAAGATCCGCTCTTTTCTGTGCTTTCCAAGCTTCAAGCTCGCAGTCATTACCACCTAGCTTAAGATGGAGCGAATCCTGCTTAGATTCAACATTCAAAGATAGCGCGGTTGGAAGATGCTCCTGATCGAGCGCCTCAGCAATTCTGAGAATACTGGCACATCTCGCTACTATTTCCTGTGACTCCTTTGATAGAGCAACAAATTGAGGATGCTTAACAGAGGGATGCGCTTTTCTGTGGTATCTTGCTATCTGAGCAACGATTTCTTTCTCATCTTTAGTTAGTCCCACAAAGGGAACTTGATGGAGAATATAGTAAGTATGCTTGTGGTGCCCTTCAGGGCTAATGCTTGAGCCTATATCATGCAAAAGAGAGGCTAACCTTAGATATAGCTTTTCTTGCTTATTGTTACCAGGAATACTGTCATAGATCTGTAACGCAAACTTTGTGACAGTTCTTGCATGATTAAGATCTCCTTTAAATCTTCTAACAAGCCCTTCAGCAAACTTAATAAGCTGCCTTTCAGATCTACTACTTGTTGTCCTTAACACCTCCAACAAAATGCCATTTCTTAACCCAACACGTGGGATCGTTAGTTCTTTTCCTTTGAGCGAATCCAAGATTGATCTTAATACCAACGTTGCTGGAACGATCACATCAGCTCTATCTGGTCTTAATCCATATTTTTGAATTCTCTCATCAATAGGCAGATCGGATATAATATCAAAGATCCTTTTCATCTCATCGGATGTAATCCCAGAAGATGTTTGATTTAGTAGCTTTTGCTTTAGATCCAAAAGTGCTTCGCAGTTTCCTCCACATCCAATGATTAAATCAATTGGATTACCATCTTGAACATCAAGGATTCGAGAAATTAAACTTTTAGTGTGTTGCTTTACAACTTTAGGTATAAGCTTTTGCTTTACACTAAGAAGCCTTACCGACCCTAAGGGTAGACTCTCAGAAAGTATAACTTCCCCGTTATCAAGAAGTGAGATCTCTGTACTACCACCCCCAATGTCAATTAATGCAACCCTTTTATCGTTCAGATTAACTGCGTGCTTAACAGCTTCACCGATAAATCTGGCCTCCTCTTCTCCTGAGATTATTTCAATGTCTAATCCTAAAACTGATTTTATGGTCTCTACTACTTTTAATTGATTATCTGCTTCTCTTAGAGCACTAGTTCCAACTGCTTTAACAGAGTTAACTTTATATTTTTCTCCAGCTCCCAAAAAAGACTTAAGTGCAGAAACCAGCAATGATAGAGTTTCATCCTTTACGATTCTACCGGAAAAAACATCTGCTCCTAATCTAACTGATTCTCTAAGTTCAATTAAAACAGAGAGCACATCACCGTTCATCTCTCCTATTGCTGCTCTTACTGCGTTTGAACCGATATCAATTGCTAAGGCTCTCATGGATTTAAATCTGCTAAGCTTTCTAAATATTCAACATCATTATGTTCAGAAAAACGCTTATCTCCCACGCAAACTATACGTTTTAATCCAGCATTTTTTCCTGCTTCAATATCAACAAGTGAGTCACCAACCATTATACTCCTTTCTTTAATTCCATTTAGCTCAAGTAGCCCTTTAAGAATCATATCTGGATTTGGTTTTGAATAATTGCACTGATGCGGAACACCTGATGTGGAATAGTAGATTTTTGATATTCTAACGCCTATCTCTTTGCACTTTTTGAACAATACACGATTTGTTGCAAAGAAATCTTCCTTGCTAAAATACCCTAAACCGATCCCTGCCTGATTAGTTACGATTGCTATTCTGTATCCAACATCCTGAAATCGTTTCACCGCTTCAAAAGCACCATCAATAATCTTTACTCTCTCCGGCTCATGTAGATATTCGATATGCTCAATCAATGTGCCATCTCTATCTAAAAATAAAATTGGTGCTGCCTCTAGTTTTACTTCTGTTTTACCTCCATAGAGTATCTTCTCTACTATACCGGTAGTAGATCTTCCTTCAAGAAATGGAAGTAGCTCAACTTTACCTCCATAAGATTCTACTAATGGTGCTGAAGACAGGCCACTTTTAGAATAGTCTCCTGCTTTAAAATAAAAATCAGGCTTTAGTTCTTCAATGTTTTTATTGTTATTTGTCTCGTCAAATATAAATGCGTAATCAACAGATCTTAGTGAATTTACAACTTTTAATCTGTCATTTTCAGAATTTATTGGTCTATCAGGATCTTTGTACCTCTTTATTGATGAGTCAGAATTAACCCCAACTACTAAAAAATCACACCTCTTTTTTGCTTCTTCTAGATATGTGACATGGCCAGAATGGAGAATATCGAATGCGCCGGATGTAAAACCGATCTTCTTTCCTTTCTTCCTTTCTAGTTCAATTAACTTTTTAGCCTCATCCCTCACTTAGTTCCTCCACGCTTGGACAGGTACATACTAAGTTTCTGTCACCATAAGCTGCATCCACTCTGCCTACTGATGGCCAAAACTTAAATTCTCGGAGACTAGGCACCGGGTAAGCTGCTTGCTCCCTTGAATATGGTCTACTCCAATCGTGCGAACACACTGCTTCAATTGTGTGAGGAGCTCCTTTGAGCGGATTTAGCTCTCTAGGATAACTTCCGTTTTCGATCTCCCTAATCTCTTCACGTATTGAAATCAACGCTTCACAAAACCGATCAAGTTCTTCCTTGCTCTCACTTTCAGTAGGCTCGACCATAATAGTTCCTGCAACTGGCCAGCTTACTGTAGGAGGATGAAATCCATAGTCAATAAGACGTTTTGCTACATCATCAACCTCTACAAATGCTTTTACTCCTCTTAGATCCAAAATGCATTCATGGGCAACAAATCCTGAATCGCCCTTATAAAGAACAGGAAATGAAGCTTCGACTCTCTTCGCTATATAGTTCGCAGACAAAAGTCCAACCGCTGTAGCGAGCTTTACCCCTTCTGTTCCCATCATAGCCATGTATGCCCATGAGATAGGCAAAATGCTAGCACTACCCCATGGAGCAGCTGATACCGGGCCTAAAATTCCACCAGTAACAGGGTGTCCGGGGAGAAAAGGTGCAAGATGATTTTTTACTCCAATTGGTCCCATTCCAGGGCCTCCACCACCATGCGGAATACAAAAAGTCTTATGCAAATTTATATGACAAACATCCGCTCCTATCTCTTCAGCAGTTACATAGCCAACAAGCGCATTTAAATTTGCGCCATCCATATAAACCTGACCACCTGCATCGTGAATTATCTTCGAGACATCTTTAATATGCCCCTCAAAAACTCCGTGAGTTGATGGGTATGTTACCATGATGCAACTTAGCTTCTCTTTGTGCGTTGCTGCTTTTAACTGTAGATCTTGAAGATCAATATTTCCATTAGCATCACACTCTATCGCTACAACTTTTAGGCCGGCCATAACAGCACTTGCAGGGTTAGTTCCATGGGCACTTTTTGGAATTAAGCATATGTCTCTAAAGCCTTGCTTAATTGATTCCTGATATTCTCTTATAACAAGTAGACCAGCGTATTCACCTTGCGAACCTGCATTTGGTTGAAGCGAAACTGCATCAAAACCAGTAACAGCACATAGACACTCTTCAAGCTCTTTGAATAACCTCTGATATCCTTGTGTTTGATCTTTGGGGGCAAAGGGATGAAGCCTGGAAAATCCAGGGTAAGATACAGGCAACATCTCTGCTGTGGCATTTAACTTCATTGTGCAAGATCCAAGTGGGATCATCGCATGACAAAGTGATAGGTCTCTTGATTCAAGACGTTTTACATATCTAAGAAACTCAGTCTCAGAGAAATGAGAGTTAAATACTGGGTGAGTTAGAAACTCTGAGCTTCTTTTTTTTCTGATAGAATCAAAAGGAGATGCAAGCTTAGTTTTCTTTCCAGTAAAAAATGAAACTATCAGTTCTAATTCTTCTTCTGTACTTAATTCGTCTAGGGAAACTCCAATTGAGCCATCTTCATACTCTCTAAGATTAAAATTCGCGGCTCTTGCACGATCTAGTACTTGTTTGGCGCTACCATTTAGCTGTTGAACCTTGATTGTATCAAAAAATTGGTCACTTGATAATTGATATCCTAATTCTTTTAGAGTTGCTGCCAGTTTAGAGGATAGAAAATTGATCCTTGTCGCAATCTCTTTTAGCCCTTTCGGACCATGATAAACTGCGTACATCGAGGCCATAATGGAAAGAAGCACCTGTGCTGTACAGATATTGCTTGTGGCCTTCTCACGTCTAATGTGTTGCTCCCTTGTTTGAAGAGCTAATCTTAGAGCTCTTTTCCCTGACGAATCTTTTGATACACCAACAATTCTTCCAGGGATCTGTCTTTTAAATTCATCCGTTGTAGCAAAAAAAGCTGCATGAGGTCCTCCGAATCCGAGAGGAACCCCAAATCTCTGAGCACTCCCAACAGCAATATCAGCTCCAAGCTCTCCTGGTGAGGGGAGTAAAGTTAGTGCAAGTAGATCCGTAGCCATTGTAACTACAACCTTCTTTTCTTTGGCTCGAGTAATCACTTCGCTATAATCTTTAATAGCTCCGCTTGATGATGGATATTGGAGTAAAAGCCCAAAAGCTCCTTCAAGATCTTTTAGATCCTCAGTCACACGAACCTCAACACCAAGAGGTTTTGCTCTTGTTTTAATCACAGCAATCGTCTGCGGGAAACAATCCGAATCTACTAAAAATATCTTCCTATCGTCCCTTCTACTTAGAGACATAGCCTCTGCTGCGGCGGTTCCTTCATCTAAAAGTGAAGAGTTTGAAATCGGAAGTCCGGTTAGATCAGAGACCAGTGTTTGAAAATTTAAAAGAGCCTCAAGTCTCCCTTGCGAAATCTCAGGCTGATAGGGTGTATACTGAGTATACCAACCTGGATTTTCAAATATGTTTCTTAAGATCACTCCTGGAGTGATGGTGTCGTAGTAACCTTGGCCTATTAGAGACCTAAATACTTTATTCTCCTCAGAGTAGGCTTTCAAAGTTGAAAGAACTTCTTCTTCTGTCATTCCATCGAATGGAATCTTGAAATTTTTTGATCTTAATCCTGTTGGAATGACCTTTGAGAGAAACTCTTCAAGGGTGGAGCAACCAACTACTTTGAGCATCTCTTGAATATTGTTTTCTGATGGACCAATATGTCTTTTAACAAATGGACTGAGGTGAGTGTCATTAAAGTTGGTCATGCTTGAAAGGTGCTCCATGCCTTTTACTATAGCAAATTGGCCAAAGGTTGCGAGTTTTAACCACCAATAAGGGATTTATACTGCTCTGGGGACAGTAGATTATTAAGCTCCTGAGGGTTGAAACCCTTTAGCTTTACTAGCCACCCAAGTCCAAATGGATCTTTATTAACAAGGGTAGGATCAGCACTTACTGATTCGTTTATTTCTGCTACTACACCAGAGATTGGCGCATAAACATCACTGGCGGCCTTTGTTGATTCAAGAACACAGAATGTACCCCCAGCAGAAACGTTGCTACCTACAATAGGAAGCTCTGAAAATACGATCTCTCCAAGTTCCCCTTGGGCAAAATCAGTCACACCAACAACAGCTAGGTCGCCCTCTATACGAACCCATTCATGATCTTTTGTATATTTTAACCCTTCAGGGACAGTCATATATATCCTTATAAATTAAATTATTACAGGAATCTAGGTTTTGGGGGTCGAGCCTGCCCTCGTGAGCGTAGGCATCAACTCAATTTTGCTCACGCTCAAGCCTAAGGTCACGGTTAGGGTTTCCTACCATATTGCACATAAGACACGCTGAAAAACCTAATCCTTGAATCTAGGTGGAGGATTTGAAGTTCTATAAAAAGGTGTTTTTGTAATCTCAACTCTTAACTTTCTTCCTCTTACCTCTGCAAACTTAGGACTATTACTCACAAGAGCTAACCCTAAAGCCTTATTAACTGTAGGGGTTTTAGTACCACTTGTTACAAAACCACAAGGCTTATCATTTTCATCAAAAAGCGGCGTTCCTTCACGAACAATACCAGGATCAAGCACAAAAAAACCGACTAACTTACGTTCAAAAGTCTTTTGAAGAGCCTCTTTGCCTATAAAATCTCCTTTACTGAATTTAACTATCCAGCCTAATCCTGACTCTAAAGCAGAATACTCTTCACTTAACTCATGACCATGAAGGGGATAACAGGCCTCAAGTCTTAAGGTGTCTCTAGCACCTAGCCCACACGGTAGTACTCCTGCCTGAAGAAGCTCATTCCAAAGAGCTGCTGTCTTTTGGGCAGGTACAAAAATTTCAAACCCATCTTCCCCAGTGTAACCTGTTCTAGCAACAATATTGCCTCCATACTCTTCACACTCAAAATATTTTAGCTCTTTAGAACAATATTTTTGAACGAAATTTTTGGCGTTTGGCCCTTGAACTGCAATCTGCCCCCATGATGACGATTGATTTTTTAAATCTGCTTTTTCTCGATTTTGAGAGACTAGCCATTCAAAATCTTTCTCACAATTAGAAGCATTAGCGCAAATTAGATATCTAGATTCTTCGAGTTTATAGACGATAATATCATCTATTACTCCGCCATTTTGGTTTAAAAGGGCTGAATACTGAGCCTTACCAATTTGAAGCTTTGATAGATCGTTGCAGGTAACTCTTTGAAGAAAGTCAAAGCTTGAGTCTCCACTAACAAATATCTCTCCCATATGGCTTACATCGAACATACCAACATTATTTCTAACGCTATTATGTTCCTCGATTAATCCCATCGAATATTGTACCGGCATCTCAAACCCAGCAAATGGAACCATTTTGGCTCCGAGCTTTAGGTGTGAGTCATAGAGAGGGGTTCGCTTCATTAGCCGTTAGTAGAGAATTTTGATGGCGAAATTGCAAGGCTAGTGAATTAAGCTGATTGAGCAGGCTTATATTTCTTCTTAAGCCTGCTAAGCTTCTTTTCACCAAATTCGACGTGTTTTCTGGCTACAGGGTCATACTTCTTAAGAGTTAGCTTTTTTTCACCTTTAAACTTCTTTTTGTTCTTACGGTTAGTATAGTGGGCATTAGTGCCTTCGGTAGAGACTAAAAAAACCGTATCTTTCGCTGCTTTTGCCATAACAGCTTTATTCTGCATGAGAATTGATTCAGAATCAACTTATGCTAGACGAACTTGAAAATCGGGGGCTATTATTTGATATAGCTAATAAAGAGGCTCTAACACCCTGCCCTTTTTACTTAGGAATAGATCCAACAGCTCCCAGTCTTCAAATCGGTAACTTAGTAGGGCTATTAACTACAGCACGGTTAGCTCAGGCAGGCTTTGAACCTATAATTCTCTTTGGTGGGGCTACAGGTAGCATTGGAGACCCATCAGGTAAAAGTGCTGAAAGGAAACTTCTTGATAGATCAGAGATACAATCAAACATAGAAGCACAAAAAAAACAGGTAAATGAAATATTTTCCAAGCTAAATATAACTCCAAAGTTCGTAGATAATTACGACTGGACTCACAACGTTTCGATTTTGGATTTCCTTAGAGACATAGGCAAACATTTCACTGTTAACTACATGTTAGCGAAAGATTCTGTTAAAAACAGAATCGAAGGTGATGGAATTTCTTTTACTGAGTTTACGTACATGCTTCTTCAGGCATTTGACTTTCTTTTTCTATACAAAAACTATGGCTGTAAGCTTCAAGTTGGTGGTTCAGATCAGTGGGGAAACATGACGGCAGGGCTTGAGCTGATCCGAAGGAAACTTAGTGGAGAGGCTTCGGTTTTATGCTGGCCACTCTTAACCGACAAAGCTGGAAGAAAATTTGGTAAAAGTGAATCTGACGCTATCTGGCTAGATCCAAAACTAACCTCCCCATACAAATGTTACCAATATCTATTAAATGTAGCTGACGATGAGGTCATAAAGCTTCTTAAAATATTCTCGTTTAAATCTCTAAATGATATTTCTGCTATTGAAAGTGAATTTAAAGCAGCTCCTGAGAAAAGGACTGCGCAAAAAGAGCTGGCTGAGTCAGTAACAAAACTAGTCCATGGAGAAGAAAAAACAGCTGAGGCACTGAACGCTACTTCTGTTCTTTTTGGTGGAGGAGATCTAAATCAATTACCTGAAACTCTTCTAAAAGAGGTTTTTAGTGAAGTTCCACACTCAAGAGTATCGAAGGATGAAAGGCTTTCAGCCTCTGATTTATTCATTAAAGCTGGAGTTGTTAAATCAAAAGGCGAGGCTAAAAGACTAATTTCTGCTGGTGGAGCTTATATTCAAGGCACTCGGATCAGTGATCCAGATGAATCTGTTAGGCTGGATAGATCAGTATTAATCTTAAGATCTGGAAAGAAGAGTTACTTTCTTGTCGAAGTATCATGAAGGTAGGCGATACTGTCTTACTTAAAAATCTAAAACAAACGGGTGAGATAGTCTCAATTTCAAAGAACAAAATAAGGGTAAAATCACGTGGGGTAGTTGTAGTTTGCTCAGCTGATCAACTTTCAGAAGCAAAACCATCTAAGGGTAGTAAACCACAAAAGCAACACCTAAGAGGTACTAAACGTAGTGGGGCATTAGAGATAGATCTTCATGGTAAAACCTCGAGCGAGGCTCGAGATCTTATTTTATCTGGTGTTAATCAGGCAATTTTAGCTGGCTATGGCGAGGTTTGGTTTGTTCATGGAAGAGGGTCAGGTACATTAAAAAAAGAAACAGCAAAAATTCTTGAAGAGCTTGATGTTGTAAGAAGATTTAAGGTTTCTGAGGCCAATCCTGGGGTTACGATCTGTTATCTTTGTGGGTGAAGATAAGAGGGGGTACTCTGTTTCTTTGTTCCCTGTTCTCCGTCTCTCCGTTATCAGTTTTCCGACTGCCGTGAGCCGTTTGCTGAAAGCCGACTGCTGAAAACTTGGCCGGCCTGACCTCCAAAATCACTAATTCTTCGAAGAACTAAGCATTCTTGTAATTCTAAGTGCCCTATCTGGACTCATTAATGGCAAGATCTGACCCATTCTCTTTTCTGGCATTCTTTGAAGCAACTCAAGGGCTATAGCTTCATCAAGCTGAGCAAGAAGATCGGCAGCATCTTTTGGATTCATAGCAATATAGACATTTGCCAACTGATCAAGCTGAGAACTTTTCTTTCTTGCGCCTTCGTCTCTTGAAAGTTTAAGTCTTGATGAAAGATCTCTTAATTCAGCTAATCTTACAGCAAATTCTTGATCACGTTTTTCTACTTCTTCTTCTTTCTTTTCGATCCTCTTTGCTCTTTCTTCTAGCTCAGCTCTTCTTGAATCTAAAGAAGTTAAAACTGTGATTTCTTCTTTAGAAAATGGAACTGCTGATGAGGCTACTACAGTAGCATGAGCTTTTGGTACAGAACCAACACCAACAACATCTAATGCAGCAAACCCTATCTTAAACGCTGCACAAATTGTTAGTACCAATACTGCTGCTCTTTGACCGGAGATACTTTGGGTTCTAGCCTTGGTTACCTTTTGTCTTAATGCAGCTTGAAGCCCTGAAAGCTCCTTTTCCTTTTCATACTCTTCTGAGTTCTTTAAAACTTTAGCCATCGTTCTCTCCATATCTTGGTAAAGAGAAAGCGCTTCTTGTCTCGACATTGTTCTTTTCTTAGTCATAGTGCCTCTGAATTGATAACTCGTCTAAAAATTTTGCCTCTTCTTGTTTTATCATCTCTTCGTACTGCTCTTTTGCCTTGGTTTTAAGGTTGTCAAAAACCTGAGCAGAACGATGCGCCTCTCTATAAGATGCTTGATGTTGCTCTACGGAAGCTTCAATTTGCTCTAAATCTGACCTAGTTTTAGCTACCTGTGCCTTTAGTCTTGCTCGATACTGAGCATCTAAAACAAAGTCTTCTACTTTGCTGGTTGTAGGAACATCTCCCTCTCCCCAAGCCTGTATTAGCTCATTTAGCCTACTCTCTGTCTCCGCACGTTTAGCCAAAACTACTTTTAATGCTCTCATGGCCTCAGCTTTTTCAGCTTCCTTTAGTTGGCGAATTCTTTCTAGACGAAACTTGAACTTCTTCATGATGCAAGTATCCCAGATAGAATTTTCCAAGAGTCTTGTAGGTTACTTGCTTCAGTTGTTCCTTGTTTTAAAAATTTCATCAGAGGCTCATATAGCTTCACTGCTCTATCTATTCTTGTGTTTTGCCCAGGCTTATAGGCTCCTATTGTTATTAGATCTTCTGTTTCACGATAAGTTGCGATTATATCTCTTGCATCAGAGATTAGTTTTAAAGCCTCAACAGGAAGAAGATCGCTCATTACCCTTGAGATACTTTCGTTTACTTCTATAGATGGGTATTGACCTTTTGCCGCAAGTCTTCTTGAAAGAACTATGTGCCCATCAAGAATACCGCGTGTTGTATCTGCAATTGGCTCATTCATGTCATCGCCTTCGACTAATACTGTATAGATACCAGTGATTGAGCCTTTCCCTTCACATGTACCTGCTCTTTCAAGAAGCTTTGGAAGCATTGCAAATACAGATGGTGTATAACCTTTTGTACTTGGTGGCTCGCCCACTGCTAGCCCGATTTCACGCTGAGCCATTGCAAGTCTTGTAACAGAGTCCATCATCAACACCACTTTTTTACCCTGATCTCTAAAATATTCTGCAAGTGCAGTTGTAATATATGCTGCTCTGATTCTTAGAAGTGCTGACTCATTACCTGTTGCTACAACTACTACTGATCGCTTTAGTCCCTCAGGACCTAAATCTCTTTCAATAAACTCTCTTACCTCTCTACCCCGCTCTCCGATAAGCCCGATTACGTTCACATCGCTTGAGGAGAATTTTGCTACCATTCCTAATAGAGTCGATTTTCCAACTCCAGAGCCAGCCATGATTCCTACTCTTTGGCCGAGCCCTAAGGTTGTAAAGGTATTTAAAGATCTTATCCCCGTATCGAAAGGCTCAGAGATTCTTGCTCTTTTAACAGGGTTTGGAGGGTCTCTATATAGTGGAACTTTTGTACCTTCAATCGTAAGCGGTCTTCCATCGATCGGATTTCCAAATGGATCAATTACTCGCCCTAGTAAATTATCAGAAGCCAAGATACTGCTTGGAGCAGCAGAGGCAGCTACAATTGCACCTGGAGATATACCTTGTGGTTCAGAAAATGGCATTAGCAACATTCGATTTTTCTTAAATCCAACAACCTGAGCAGGTATCTTTTCCAGTCCAGATCTAACCTCTACTTGGGATCCTATTGAAACAAATGGCCCTGTGGCTTCAATAACTGTCCCTGCAACATCAGTGATCGTACCTCTTAGCTCAACAGGGCTAGACAATGAAACAATGCTTGAAGCCTCGGCAAAGTTCATATTTTCACCACTGATTCCTGAATTCTGGCAAAACTTGAATCTAAGTTATAATCAATTTCTCCAGCTGAGGTTTCTACAATGCAGCCAGCTCTTATTGTCTCATCTGATACAAAACTGATCCCTTCAAAATCTTTTTGGGTTTTGAATCCTAAAACTTCTATAAACTCTAAGTCCTGAGGACTTACGCGCACTTGAGAAATTGAGGCTGTCCTTACATGAGATAGAGCCTCCTTAACTACATGAATTATATATTCTGGGTTAAATTCAACGGCAGCAGTAACCAATTTCTTAGCAATATGAATAGAAAGCTTTACTGCCTCTGTTTCTAAAATAGAGCCATGTGCATCAAGTTGGGCTTTCATGTCCTGAAACATAGCAGTTAAGCTTTGATTCATCTGCGCTGCTTGAGCCTCAAAGATCTCTTTCGCTTCAGCCTGAGCAGCTGCTCTTCCCTCATTCCTTGCTGCCTCAAGCTTTTGTGCCAGCTCTTCTTCAGTGAGTGAAACTTTAGGAACTAAATCTTCTTCTTTATCTTCAATTATTCCTTGTGGATTATGCCAAAGCTTTTTTCCTTCGACTTTTCCCCCATAGTCAGGAAAGAATCCTGTTTCATCGACGGACTGAGGTGAATCAACTTTTTCCAAAGATAGTGGCATGAAATCGTTTGGATTTTCGATCTCACTTAAGACCTCCCACCTTGCATCCTGATAAGGCTTCTCCTCAAAGTCGGCTAAAGTAGTCACCTATAGCCTCCCATCATTTAACCAATACCTGATTAAAAGTGCTGCTTGATGAGGATTATCTTTTACCATCTTGGAATTCTCGGCCATTAACTCTTCAAGCTGCTCAAGATCAACAGTCGGTTCGAACTGTGGAATCTCAGGTCTTGATCTTTCTTGAGCAAGCTCTCTTTCTAGCTCCTGAATACCAGTAGGAAGAAGTCTTGAAAGATCTACCTCAGCTTCACTTGGTGTCACTAAAAACTTAACTAGTGGTCTTACAATCACCAAGAAGAATAGAAGTATAAAGATTACCGGAACCCCTTTTGAGACCATATCGAAGATAAATGCGTTCTTTGAATCTTCTTCAAGCTGAGAGATCAGCGACTGGTCAGGAGTAAAGAATGGTACATTCTCTACAGTTACTGTATCACCTCTATCAGGGCTAAAGCCAACTGCGCTTTTAACAACTTGCTCAATCTGAGCTAATTTATCCTGAGATAAAGGTGAAAACTCCTTTGGTGCATCTGGAGCAGCACCTACCGGTGCTTCATAAGTCCCATCTACCATGACAGCTACACTCAGTCTTGTAAGCTTACCTCTCGGAGTTGAACTTCTGCTTATTGCTCTTGAAACTTCAAAGTTTCTAACTTGTTCTGCTCTACTTTGGTTCTCTTTACTTGAATCAGGAGCACCTAATAGGGATGGAGCTGCATCAATATTCGAAATTACCCCTGGAATTCCTCCTCCACGTGCACTTTGAGCAATTCCTTCTTCAATAGATCTTTCTGACCTTACTACTGCGCCACCTGGGTCATAGCTTTCTTCTTCTCTATCATTCTGGGAAAAATCAATATCTGCTGTCACACGTGCTATCACTTTTCCTGGGCCAACAACTTTTGAGAGCATCTGCTCAATTCGCTCGACGTAGCTCTGCTCTAATTTATCCTGATACTGAAGCCTTGTTGCTTCTACTCCAAACTCTTTATCTTTAGCCTTTGTGGTCAAAAGATTCCCGTAGATATCAACTATTGTGACTTGATCAAGCGTTAGTCCTTCAACACTTCCTGCAACTAGATTTGCTATCCCCTTAACCTGCTTTTCAGCTAGTTCAGTTCCTGGTCTTAACCTAAGTAGCACTGAGGCTGATGGTTGATTTCCGCTTTTTGCAAAAACTGTCTTTTCGGGTTGCACGACATGAACCCTTGCCCCCATTACACCATCAATTGAGGCTATAGTTCTTTCTAGCTCTCCTTGAAGTGCTCGTTGAAATTTTAGTTTTTCAACAAACGTAGTTGTTCCTAAACTTGTAGTATCAAAAAGCTCAAATCCTACGGTCCCTCCTTTTGGAATTCCTTCAGAGGCTAAAGTCAATCTTACCTCATGAACCATTGAAGCAGGTGATATAGCAATTGAACTGCCATCACCGCGAATTTCATATTTAATCTTATCTGCTTTTAACTTCTCAATTACTGCTGCTGAGTCGGCTGAGCTAAGGTCAGAATAAAGAATGGCATAATCTGGCTTCTGAGCCCATCTTGAGATCGCAATTATTGCAAATACGGAGCCCGCTATTAAAAGAGGGAACATTATTTTTTGAATTAAAGGTAGCCTTACATAGTTAGCTACCAGATTAGAAAATACTGCACTAAGATCCATTGAAGCCATACGTTACACCTGTGTCCTCATTACTTCTTCATAAGCACGAATTATCTTTGTTCTAATTGTATTCATTAATTGAAATGCAGTATCAGCTTTTTGTAACGCTATAGCTGCATCATGTAGCTGTACTCCATTTCTTCCGGTCATAAAGTCAGCAACAGTTTTATCTGAGTCAGTTCTTAAGGAATCAACTTCAACTAATGCATCTTTAAGCATATCCTTAAACGATACATCACTCTTAGTCTGCTCGACTTGAGGTGTAGCAACCCCCTTAATCTCCTTGATTATCGACGAATCAATTCCCTTTATCATATAGTCCTCACGATATCTCTTGCAGCCTGTGACATCTGAGAAACAGAGTCGATTGCTGTAATATTTGCCTGATAAAGTCTTGTAGCACTCATCATATCAGTCATTGTTTGAACAACATTTATGTTTGGATACTCAACATATCCTTCCTTGTTTGCGTCAGGATGTGAAGGATTGAATACTTTTCTTGGGTCATTATTATCTTCAACAACTGCAACAACTTGAGGTTCAGCTAGCGACACCCTATCTAATTGAGAAGCAAAGGAGGTTTCTACACCTACAGATGCCTGAACAACATCTTTTCTCTTATAAGGCCCACCTTCTTCTGTTCTTGTCGTTTCAGCATTTGCAATATTTGAGGCTAATACATTCATCCTCAATCTTGCTGCGCTTAGTCCCTTTGCTAGTACATCAATTGAGTTAAACATTTATTCCTCCTACGAAGTCTGCCTTGAAATTAAGTTTAGGAATGACATTGTTGATCTCATCATTGCTGCTGCGTTCTGGTACATCGATCTGTTTCTGTTCATCCGACCCATTTCGATATCGATATCCACATTATTTCCATCAGGTTTTGTGACTCCTGATAAAGTTGCAATTAGATGGGATTCCCCAAATCCACCAACATCCATATGTTTGGAATTGGTTTTTTTTAATGCTTCTTGATTTTGAACTTTGAAAGCGCGATCTAATTCCCCTGCAAAGTCCACATCCACTGCACGGTAGTGGGGGGTCTCAGCATTCGCGATATTGCTTGAAATAGCCTCGTGCCTTTTCGAGGCTAGATCCATAGCCTTATGAAGACCTTTAGTTCTCTCTGCAAATAGGTTATCGAAAAATACTTTCATGTCAGTCCTTTGACGTCTAAGGAATAGGATGCAAAAAGGGTGCAAGATTGTTCTATAAGTGCTTATCTAGTTATTTCAGGTGTTTAGCTATTTAAATTGAGCCAGATCTTTGGCAGGATACTATTAGTTTGAGCAAGGAATCTGACATTATAGAGGAGCTACATAAGAAAGCCCTTAATAACGATGAGGATACCTATATAGATCCTAAAACAGGGTTTTTAGTTTTTACTGAAAAGTATCACCTAAAACGTGGGTATTGTTGTAAATCTGGGTGTAGGCATTGCCCTTACCTTACCTCGGAAAAATAAATTTAGAGACTTTAACTTCTCCAGGATGATCTGAGCTGATTACATAATCGTAATCTTCGTATTTCGTAGCTTTTCTTATCTTACCTCTAACAAAAGCAGGGACATTCTCTTCTCTCTTAAACATTGAAGATTGATCGCCATCGAATTTTTCAACAACGCTAATTTTAAGTTTAGTTCCGTCTTTAGGGTACACGGTAAGATAGTGGTGAATCGTAGTATCTCTTTTTGAGGAGGTGGAACCGTATGTTTCTAATCTACCAACAAGAACTATCACCTCTTGTCTTTCAGCTAAATTGGAAATTCTACCAAGGTTTATCCTTGATTCTTTTATTGCAGATTCTTCAATATAGGCTCGACTCCCTATTCCAAAAGCAGCAAGACCTAAGACAGTGCAAGCACCGATTCTAAATGCCTTTGGAGGGATCAGAGGATCATCTGGGTAGCGTTGGCGCATCTTTGTAGGCTACCTGAATTAAGCGCCTCTATTCAAGGAGTTCTTCTTTTTTGCCTAAAATAACCAGCATACTTGCACAAAAATTAAGGCAGAAAACAATTTTAAAACGTAATTTAGACTCAGATTCTTCACTTTTAGGAGTAACTAAACGAGTTCTATAACTACGAGGATTTTGGTCAAGAATGACATCTTTAGGAAAAAATATTAGTGCTCTTAAAATAGAAAGGCAGCTTAGCCTTACTAATTCCTCACTAGGCTCAACCTTTGAAAGACTCTCATCCGGCCTTAGAATTACTAAACCAAGTGATGATGCAGCAGGCCTTGCAGTTGCAACCTCTTTAAAAGCAGATACAAGGGTTTACTCCCAGGCTATTAGAAACGTAAACGATGGGGTAAGTCTTTTAAATATTGCTGATTCTGCACTTGAGAACTTAAGTGGAATACTTACAAGACTACAAGAACTTGCATCCCAAGCTTCTAATGGAGCATATAGCAACACCCAAAGAGAAGCTCTTGATTCAGAAGCACAGGCACTGAGAGAAGAATATTTTAGAATTTCAAGGGCTACAAAATTTAATGGAGTAAATCTATTTGATGGGTCACTTCAGGGGCTTTCACTTCAAACTGGATATAGCTCGATCTTATCATCTCTAGGAGGCTCACTTGGAACTGGAGAATTTTCTCAAAGTGGAAGTTACATGGAAGAACTTACTTTAAGCGATCTAACTTCAATCGAATTTGCAGATCTAAATGGTGATGGGATTCTTGATTCAGTTGGTGGATCAGCTAACGCTATGACAATATCTTTAGGAAATGGAGATGGAACATTTGGAGCTGCTACAACAATCGGCGCTAGTGGGACGAGCATTCGACTTTTAGATATTAATAACGATGGTAATATGGACATTGTTGGTGGTGGAGGGAATGGGATTGGTAGCTATATTTACATCTCCCTTGGAAATGGCAACGGCACATTTGGAACTACAGTGTCCCACTCAATGGCAGGGACAGGGGTTCAGTCACTAGCAGGTGGGGATATTAATGGAGATGGAAAGATCGATCTTGTTTCAGTCTCTGGTAATGGCACTATAAGTATAAGGCATGGAAATGGAGATGGAACATTTGCTGCTTATACATCGATAGCGATAAACAACATTAACATCCAAGAGATCTTACTTTCTGATGTTAATGGTGATGGAAATCTAGATATTCTATCAGGTGGTATCGGATCAGGAGGAGGCAACCCTGCAGTTCTAAACGTTAGCTTAGGTAATGGGGATGGCACATTTCAATTTAGACAATCTTTTGGATCCGGTCTAACTACAGCTGTTGGCGAGGTTGAATTAGCAGATCTAAATAACGATGGTGTTCTTGACGCTGTTTTTGGAGCAAGAGGTGGAACCGATGGATACGTTTCTGTCTTACTTGGTAATGCAAATGGATCATTTGGAACTGCTACTACGTACCTTATGATGACTGGTGGATTCGGAATTAGTGTTAGCTCGATCGCTATTTCTGATATTAATGGAGATGGAAATTTGGATGTATTAGCAACAGGAGCTACAGGAGCATTGGGAGTTGTCTCTATTAGACTTGGAAATGGGAATGGAACTCTTGGTGCATCCACAACATTCTCAGGCCCGTTGTCGCAATCTTCAAATGACATTGAATTAGAAGATTTAAATGGAGATGGAGTGCCGGATCTCGCTCTATCAGGAACTGCAGATCTTGCAAGCTCAGGAACCCTTGAAGTACTACTGGCCGATACTCGGGATGGAATTCATCCCCTTCTCCCCTTCTCATTAGCTACAATTGCTGATGCAAAGCAGGCTATAGGATACCTTGATAAAGCCTTAGATAATCTCCTTCAACAGCGGGGAGAGGTTGGAGCATTTGAAGCAAGACTCAGCACTGCCTTAAAGCATATGTCAGTAAAGACACTAGAATACGAGGCTGCAAGAAGTAGAATAGAAGATGTTGATATAGCTTCAGAATCAGCAGAGCTAGTCAGAAAATCAATTCTGCAAGATTCTGCCAGCGCAGTTCTTGCCCAAGCAAATCAAAACCCGAGTCTTGTATTAAAACTCCTACAGGTTGAGGAAAACTAAGCATCTGTGTTCTTCGTGGTTAATTAAAGAACGCTGAAGCTACAGAAACACTTATCGATGACCTTGAAATGACCCTTTCAGATTCTAAGCATTTTATTTTGAACCACAGAGAACACAAAGACCACGGAGAAGGAACCTGTCTCTTAGTGTTCTTAGTGGTCTTCGTGGTTAATTAAAGAACGTTGAAACTACAGAAACACTTATCGATGTCCTTGAAATGACTCTTTCAGATTCTAAGCATATATAATTGAACCACAGAGAACACAAAGATTTACCTTTAAAATCTAAGGATCTCATCAATATGCGAGGAAATACACCTATCCCCTATCACCAAAAAGCACACTGCCAAGCCTAACCATTGTTGCTCCTTCCTCGATTGCAATCTTGTAGTCATTAGACATTCCCATACTTAGCTCGAGTCTTCCCTCCCCTAAGATTGCAAGTTTTTTGTAATCTGCTCTGATTTTATTTATGTCTTCCGTCTCTTCTAAAATTGTCATTAGCCCTGTGATTCTAACTGGAGCGAAATCTAAACTTAAAAGTCTCTTAGCCTCATCAATACTAACCCCTGATTTTCTTGGATCAGCACTAACATTTACCTGTAAAAATAGATCCAGTTCTTTATTTATTTTTCTAGCAATTTGAAGATGCTTTTCTGAAGCGATAGATTGAATAAACGCTCCTGCCTCAATTAAACTTTTTATCTTATTACTCTGAAGTGCTCCAATAAAATGAAACTTGGCGCCATCAATTTCTTCCCTTTTTTTAAGTAGCTCCTGAGCGTAGTTTTCTCCAAAAATTACAGGAAGCCCGAAACTTTCTAGAATATTTTTTGCAGCAATAATTTTTGAAGTATCCACAGTTTTTGTGACAGGCAACAGAGTAACACCTTTTAAAGTAGGAATTATTCTCTCAAAATTTTCCCTTAAGATATTATTTGATGTTTCAGTAAAGTCTTTACTACCCATGAAATATCTAACCCTACAACATTTGAATAAGAACCTTTAATCTCCTCAATAAACTGCGAACCAATCCCCTGAATTGCATAGGCTCCAGCCTTATCCATAGGCTCTTTTGTTTCTATATATCTTTTTATGATCTCATCCGAGATAGAAACCATCTTAACAGAACTTTCAATCACAGTATTTTCGACTAGCTCACCATTATGAACAAGTGCAACTCCACCTAAAACTATGTGCCAGGATCCTTGAAGAGCTTTTAGTTTATTAAATGCATCGTCTCTACTTTCAGGTTTTCCTAAATTTTCACCATTAAGAACGACTGTGGTGTCAGCTCCAAGAACCCAAGAACCCTTAACACTTAATGCTTTTTTAGCACTAAGCCTTTTTACCATCATTGAAGGATCTTCATGCTCTAATGGTGTCTCATCAACATCAGCAACTTTTACTTCAAAAGGTACTTTTATCTCCGTTAAAAGATCTCTCCTTCTTGGTGAAGCAGAAGCAAGAATTAATTTCGACTTAGTTACCCACATTATACAGCAACAATCCTTGGCGTAGGAGATTTTACATTAAAAAACAAAAGGAGTTCCCTCACTAGTCCTATCTCAAATGAATCATACTCTCTATTATTAATGATAATACCTGTTGAATTAACCGATATCTCGAACTCTTTTGGTAGTGCTTTAAGTAGCTCTTCTACAGTTGGAACAACAAATACATGCTCAAGTTCAAGGTCAAAAATATCACCAGTATGAATAGAGACCATTTTGTTGTTCTTTAAAACACAAAACTCCTCAAATCCAACATCAGCATACCCCCTTGCTACTCTTGCTCCAGGAGAAATTACAAAATCAAGGGTAGTTTTTTTTAGCTGATAACAAAGCTCTAAAAATTTTGGACTACTCCAAATCATCACTCTACCGATACTACTCGTTCTAGCCTTTCAACTGTAGATGTTCCACCTTCAACAAGAGTTAATTCAGAAACTCTAGTTAAGACAGCTTTTTCATGGAACTCTTTTACATTCAAAGCTCCAACATTACAGAGAGTAGCTTTAATTTTTGCTACAGTTGTATCCACTTTTTCTGCCAAAGGCCCGCTGTAAGGCACATAAGCATCAACGCCTTCTTCAAAAAATAGCTCTGGTCTATCCGAGTTTCTGTATCGCTGCCAGTTTCTGGCTCTAAGTGACCCTTCACCCCAGTATGGTTTATAAAGTCTTCCATTATAACGGATCTTATCTGTAGGGCTTTCTGCGCACTGTGCAAAATATTTACCCATCATCACAAAGTCAGCTCCAAGTGCTAATGCGACAATCACTTGGGTATCCATATTTAGCCCACCATCTGAGCAGATAGGAACATATGATTTTGTTTTCTTAGCGTACTCATCTCGTGCTACAGCAACTTCTTGAACAGCTGATGCCTGACCACGTCCTATTCCTTTTTGTTCTCTTGTAATACAGATAGAGCCTCCACCAATTCCAACTTTCACGAAATCAGCGCCAGCCTCTGCTAAGTAAAGAAACCCTTCCTTAGTAACTATGTTACCAGCTCCTACAACTAAAGAGTCTTTGTACTTCTTTTTAACGTACTGTATGGCTTCTGCCTGCCACTCAGAATACCCATCGGATGAGTCAAAGCAGACACTATCAACTCCAGCAGCTACCAGTGCCTCAACTCGCTCTTTATAGTCAAATGTATTTAATGCAGCCCCTACAAATAGCCTCTTTTTATCATCAGTTAATTCATCAGGATTTGACTTATGATCGAAATAGTCTTTTCTAAAAACTAGGTATTTTAAGTTTCCTTGAGTATCAACCACTGGGAGACATTCTTTTTTATTCTTCCAAAGAATCTCGGTTGCTTCCTGAAGTGTTACTCCTTCTTTAGCAAAAACTAATCTATCTAAAGGGGTATAAAAATCTTTTATTGATCTTGAGAGATCATCTTTAAATTCCCAAAAATCTTTTGAGGTTAATATTCCTAAAAGTTTTGAATGAGTGTCTCCACCTTCGGTAATTGCTATAGTTGAGTGTCCGGTTTTTTTTCTTAGTGCTACTGCATCAGCCAGAGTATCTTGAGGTGAAAGATTTGAATCTGATTCGACAAATCCTGCTTTATGCTCTTTTACAGTCTTAACCATCCTAGCCTGCTCTTCTATTCCTTGTGAGCAATAGATAAATGCGCTTCCACCTTTTCTTGCTAACGCAATTGCAAGCTCAGTTCCTGATACTGCCTGCATTGCTGCTGATACAAATGGGATATTAAGGTTAATTTTCCCGTTTCTTGAGATCGGTACTTTAAGTGAAACATTTGCGGGAATATGTTCTTTTTTAGTGAGACCTGGAACTAAAAGAAATTCACCAAAAGTTCTTGATATGTCGTCTAGTATCTGAGCCATGCGCTAGTATACCAAAAAAGCCTCACCAAAACACACCCCCTTGAAACTATTGGTTTTAATGATTATTTGTATATCCATGCCAACTTACGAGTATCAGTGTGAATGCGGTAAAGTGTTTGAATATGAGCAAAAAATATCAGATGCTCCCTTAAAAATATGCCCGTTTTGTAGTGATGGAAAAGACTGCCCTCAATGTGGGAAAAGAGACACCCCCTGTAAGGTTGAAAGACTTATTAATGGTGGTAACTTTATTCTAAAAGGCGGGGGCTGGTATAAAGATGGATATGGTACTTCTAAGCCAGAAAAATCAACTGAGAAAAAGACTGAAACAAAACCAACCGAAACTACTCCAGCCAAAAAATGTAGTACGAAATGTGGATGTGATTAGGGAGCTGTTCCCCGTCTATCTGTTCTCCGTCTCTCCGTTCTCCGTCTCTCCGTTCTCCGTCTATCAGTGAGCTGAAAGCTGTTTGCAGAAAGCCGACAGCTGAAAATTCTTGGGAGTCAGGCCGGGAGGCCTGGCCAGTCTAGTCCCTGTCTGGTCAGGCCTCCCGGCCCGACCCCCAAGTAATTAAATTTTTACTAAAAAGTTTCGTTAAAAAAACCAATATGTTTTATCGGCCGGATTGCTCTAGCAACTGTAGCTGCATCTGAGCCTTCTAAGGAATTTAAATATTTTTCAAAAAATTCCAAGGCCTTTCTATTAGCATAGAAATTTCTTCTTTCTGATCTGCTCGATTTTAATTCACCAGCTTTAAGCGCATGAATTATCTGATCTAGTGCTTCTATTTCGCATTGAGCTGTATCTTTAAGAAGCCTAATAAGACTTTCAGGTTCAGACTTAAATTGTGTTAGATCCCCTCCTGAACCGTAAATTTCAAAGAGCTGGTCTCTTATATCACTTGGTACTCTCATTTAAAGGCTAGACTACTTAAGTCTCAATTGCTAATCAAATTAGGGAGCATCGCATGAGTCATATGTTCCTGCAGCATGATAGGCTCCATCATATCGTTTAACTATCCATGCCTGTTTCTTAGCCGAACCCTTATTTAAGTCAAACCAAACCCAACCACTAGAGAATGGAAGGGCATCAGAGAAGCCATCTAAGACTTGTGTTTCAAAGGGAATTAAGGGGAAAATCTGAGCAGGATTTTCTTGCTCGTCGAATGCAAAAACACTATTCTGAGTTAAAGGGTACCCTGCCGGAATTGAGCCACAATTAACGGGGGAGGCAGATGGTGTCCCTTCTCTCCAAATTATTAAATCCAAATCTGAATTACCATACTGAACACTAAACTCCGAAGGTAGAGGCTCCCTATGATCTGCTCCGTTCGCAACATATCGACCATAAAATGTGGCACCAGATGGGGAACTGCTGGAATTAAAACTAGGATCGGCGTTAATAGAAACTGTCTGATATCCCTTTAGACCTCGTGATTTTATAACCTGATTAGACTCAACAGAAATATGATTTGTTAACAGTGGGGTTAGCTGCTTTATGGCTTTATTACGAGCCTTACAAGCGATCCTCTTTTTCTCTGTGTTTTTTTTCTTACATTTTTGAAGGGGAGGAATATCCAACTCTAATGGCTTTACAATTAATTCATCAACTGTCTCATATGTTAGATGATAAACATGAGCTAGCAGCTGATTCACAACACTAGTCTTACTGAAATAGCTTGCTCCACTCGACGGATTTAGAGCAGCACCTGCAAAGTCGATCATATTATCGATCGTTACATATCCGATTGCTAATTCATTATTTCTCGATGAGCCAGCGCAGTTACCCGAAAGCGTGGATATCTCTCCTTTATGCCATGATTTGAAGTGATCAATAACTGCGGGTGATACGATTGGACTTGAATTGCTTGTCACCTTACCGAAACATATCAAACTCTTTAAATCAATCTGTTGTACATCGAATCCAGTAAGAGACAGATCGAATGAATATGTTGGAACGCTAAAGTCAGTCCAAAGAGTTACATGGGCAATGGTAGCGCTTGCTTGCGCATTTGTAAGATATATAATCGTTCCTTCGCCAACATCACTATTGCAGTAAGCTGTATCAACTGAGAAGTATGGAGCAAGTAACGTTGCAGCAGGAGATGGGTCGATTGCACACATTTCTGCCCTTGCCAGATTAATCAGTATTCCGATTATTAGAACTATCCTCATATTGGCACCTCTGCCCGAACTCTAACAAAATCAGCTTTTCAAAACAAAACTCTAGGGCAAGATTTCCCAGACTTTGATTGAACCGCCATTTTCGGATGCAAAATTAGCAACAATATAAGTAACTTCCGACTCTTTGAAATGCCTTAGACTGTAACCTTCATACCTCGAATCCAGATTTATTTTTGAGGCTCCATCCAGAAAAATATTATCTGTTCCTAGAACTACTAAATGCTCTTTACCGTTAATTACAACTGATTCAAGATCCCCAAATTTTTTTCTACCACTATTAGTAAGCAACACCTCATTAGTTGATAAATTAACTACCGATGAGTTCCAATTGTTGTTGGAAAAATTGCTTATGCTAACATAAATATTCTTACTGAGTTCTCCTACCTCCACATTCCAAACTATAGAACGAGCAGGAAGAGGGACTTTGGTTTCCGAAGTTTTTCTTAATATTTGAATAAAATCACTTTCAGAGCGAGCAGCGATGACTATTTCAAGAAATCCGTCATTATCAAGATCCGCTACTTCGAAATCATCTCCAAAACTTCCATGAAAATAGGTCTGCTCTTTCCATCCATTCTGATTTAGTAATACAAGCAGCCCAGAACCCAACTTCATACCCTCGGAGAGTGCTACTACATCATTTTTCCCATCTTGATTTAGATCAGTTATCCTTATAGTTCTTGAGGGAAATTTAATTAGCTCAGATTCCTTTAATATTCCATCTTTGCTCGAGTACAGAAACAGTATACCAGCCAGATGGATTCCTAGTGCAAAGTCCTTTATTCCATCTGAATTCAGGTCGCCTACTGAAACATCACCATATTTAATTTTTTCTGATCGGTACAATATACGAGGCTTCCATTCATTTTTATGATTTCTTGAGTATAGGATTAAGGAGCCTGGGTTTTCCCTTGGTGCGCTGTGAATGATATCAAATCTACCATCAGAGTCATAATCAACTAGAGAAAATCCATTTCTCCACTGTCCTGAGGTAGGTAACCCACTACTAGTATCCTTAAGATCTATTGCTAGAGAACTTAAAGCTAAAACTAGTACCGAGAGTGTTTTCAGCATGCTAAGGATAACTTCTTCGTCTAATCACCTGCCCTAGTATAAGTCCTAACCCAAACATGGAGGCCACAATAGAGCTTCCACCGTAACTAAAAAGTGGGAGTGGTATCCCTACAACTGGTAATAATCCAAGAACCATTCCAACATTAACTGTTACATGGAAAAAAAACTTTGCTCCTACCCCAATAACAAGCATAGTACCAAAAAGATCCTTTGCTTTTTGAGCAATTTTTAGAATTCGAAATAGAAAAATTAAATATAAGGACAGCAGTAAAGAGCATCCTATAAACCCCCACTCTTCAGCTAAAACCGAGAATATAAAATCAGTTGTATGTTCAGGTAAAAATTCAAGCTGAGTCTGTGTACCTTGCATAAATCCAACTCCAGAAAATGAACCAGAGCCAACAGCTATTTTAGATTGAATTATGTGCCATCCACTTCCTTTAGGATCCATTCCTGGATTAACCAAAACCATAATTCTTCTTTTTTGATAGGCATGTAGTCCATATTCCCAGATAGGTATCGCTGAGATTGTAAGTAGAAATACGGTTATGGCTATCGTCTTAAAACGAACTCCCATAAATAGAATCATCAATGCAGCAACACCTAAAACTGAAAGTGCACTTCCTAGATCTGGTTGAGTCAAAATAAAACCAACTGGTGCTAAAAGAATAGCAAGTGGAACTAATAACCCCTTAAATCCATATCCATCCCTTGGTGGTGGATGTTTAGCCAGATATTTTGCAAGGGTGAGAATTACAGCTAACTTAACTAACTCAGCAGGTTGTAGATTAATAAACCCTAGATTAATCCATCTCTGCGAGCCATTTACTGTCACCCCAAATAGCTCAACCCATAATAGTAGGCCTAGACAGATCCAATAAAATGGATAGGAAAGTCTTGAAAGCCATTCACTTCGGATAAATGCTGCAGCGATCATTATTACGAGTCCGCCAAGAATGAAAACTAACTGTTTTATAAAAACAAAACTGTCGATCTTAACATATTCTGAAAGAGGATTACTTCTATCAGGATCATATCCGGCACTGTATAAAACTATTAATCCAAGAGATGGGATTAATACTGAAAGTCCAACAAGCCCCCAATCAATAATCTGTGAATATCGTTTATTCATCCAACTCTAATCCAAAAAAAGCAGCCATGGTATTTTTAACTACTGGTGCTGCATTTGCTCCCCCTCCGCCCCCATGCTCAACTAGGGCAGCTACAACTATCTTTGGATCTTCTGCCGGAGCATATCCGACAAACCATGCATGGTGATCAAGTTTGGTTCCCTTTTTATGATGAGTTAAAGATACAACTTGGGCAGTACCGGTCTTGCCACCTACTGTTATTCCAAATTCATTTAAGCTCGCTCGCTTCCCAGTTCCTTTTTCGTCTTCAACTACTCCAACCATTGCTCGCCGAATAGCGGTAACGGCTTTCTCTTCAAGATTTAATTCGCTTATCACCTCAGGTAAAAAATCATCATCACTAAATGCACCATCGACAGATACGATTTTTTTAACTAGGTATGGACGATAAAGTTTTCCTCCATTAACCAAAGCAGCGACTGCGTTTGCAATCTGAATTGGAGTGGTAAGATTTGCCCCCTGTCCGATGGCAATACTCAAAGTCTCACCTGGGTACCATTTCTCCTTAAACCTAGAAAGCTTCCAGGCTGAAGATGGAATAAGTCCAGGACTTTCATCAACAAGCTGTAGCCCAGTCTTTTTTCCAAGCCCAAATAGGGATGCATACTCATAAATACGATCTACTCCAAGTCTTTGGCCAAGAACATAGAAATAAACATCGCAAGAAACCACAAGACTTGAATAAAGATCGACCGGGCCGTGTCCATCTCGCTTATGACAGTTGTAAGTTCTACCAGCAAATCCATAGCCTCCTTTACAGGTTGGCCCATCGTTGAGTCCTATAACTCCTTCAGCAAGCCCTGCGTACTGCATAAATATTTTATAAACAGATCCAGGGGCATATGCTCCCTGAACAGCTCGATTTTGAAGAGGCTTAGACTCACCGGATGATAGTTCCTTCCAAAGTGCTGAAGGCATCTCTCCAACAAACACATTTGGGTCAAATCCTGGCTTTGAAACTAGCGCTAAGACTTCCCCTGTGTTTGGATCAAGCGCTACCACCGCGCCACTTTTATCTCCTAGTGCCTCTTCTGCAGCTCTTTGAACATTAATATCGATGGTTGTATTAACCGTGTGTCCTGCAACTTCTAATTCACTGGATGCTTCTCCAATTTTAGTACCGACAGCATTAACAATTACCCTTCTAATTCCTCTTTTACCTTGTAGGTACTTTTCAAGAAGACCTTCAAGTCCAAATTGACCTACAATATCTCCCATTCTGTAGGTGCGATATTCTGCCCTATCAAGCTGCTCACGAGAAATTTCTCTAACATAACCTAATACGTGAGAAGCGGTATCTCCAAATGGATACTGCCGAGCTGGAAGAGCTGAAACTGTTAACCCAGGTAACTCTGGTCTTCTTACTAAGACTTTAGCTACCTGCTCTCTAGTAGCATCTTTTAAAATAACTCTGGGCTCATACCGTCTTCTCCTTGGCAAGTGAGCAATTCTCTCCAATAGAGGCTCAGATTCCATCTCAAGATAGTGTGCTAGTTTTGTAACTGTTCCTTTAACATCAGATGTAGCTTCCGGTACTAACTCGATATTAAACGAAGGCCTGGTGTTTGCTAGTACTGTACCGTTTCTGTCTGTAATGATCCCCCGTGAAGGTGGAACAAAAACGGTTTGCAACCTATTATTTTCAGATTGCTCTCGATAATATTGCCCTTTAAGAATTTGTAGATACCAAAGTCTTACTATAAATACTGAAAATACAAGTCCAATTACAATTCTTGTCCACTGGGATCGTAATGAAAGATTTACCTGGGGTTTATCCAACATTCTTGCGCCTCAGCTTACTGAAGATCCAAAAGAGAATCGGTGCAAAAAGTGCACTCGATAGGCTCTCCTGTATTAGAGGGATCCAAAATGGCAAAGAGACAAACTGACTTAGTAGTAAATAACGAATTGTAAACACAATACCTGAGGCAAAACCTCCAAAAATTAAAGATGAGACTAAAGCATCTAGAAATAATCTCTTTGAGAGCACAGCAATAAAGATATATGCCAGCACAAGTCCTGCTGCTGATGGCCCCAACAGAGAGCCTGCAGAAAGATCGAAAAGTAACCCCAAAAAGAAGGCGAGCCAAACACCAAGAATCGAGGTGTGATAAAATGCTAAGTACAAAATCAACAGGGCTGAGAGGTTAGGAATATAGCCATCAGGTATTATCAGAGGTAGTACTGCAAATTGAAGAACCAAGGTTAAAAGTACTAGTTCTGCCTTCACTGAACCTTCTCCACATTTGTTATTATTAGTACTTCTTCTAATTTCCTGAAATCGACATGTGGTGTGATCAAAACCTTCTGAAACAGTCCACGAGAATCTTTCTCAGCAAATGAAACAACTCCTACGGGAAGAGATTTTGGATAAATTCCATCGAGACCTGAAGTTATAACTCGATCTCCAATCTGAATCTCTTTTTCAAGCTCCACAAAATTTAACTCGCATTCGTTTAGCTGCCTTCCTGAGAGAATACCACTCGTTCTCCTCTCTTGTAGCATCACATCAACTGAGCTTGCCCTGTCTGTAAGAAGTAATACTTGCGCAGAGCCAGAAGAGGCAGCAACAACTCTACCTACAACACTTCCTGCACTATCTACGGCAGGATTTCCTATCGCAACTCCATCATTTGTGCCAACATTTACAACAACTGAATGAACCCAGTTTGCTGCATCATTACCAATGATTCTCCCCACTATACCTTGTAGTTTGCTTGACTGTTTGAATGATAAAAATTTTGAGAGTCTTGAATTTTCATTTTCAAATTCCCTAAGTCTTGCGTTCTCCATCTCAAGAACTGCAAGTCTGCTTAATAACTGATCATTACGCTCTTTTGCATCCCTTAGGGCACGATATTCGTCAAAAAATCCTCCAATTCTAGAGCTTGTGACAGTAATAACCTCCTGAACTGGTGATATTAGTTCTTGCACTATTCTGGAGCCTATTCCAATTACTTTAGGATTTTTAGAACTATATGATGTGAGAAAAAGACAAACTAAAAAAAGGGCTGCAGCATGAGCAAAAATTACTCTAATACTTGGCTCAGTTTGAGATCTCTTCATCCTAATGTAAAATTACATCTTTCATCACTTCAAGCTGATCAAGCACTGCACCAGATCCAACTACTACAGCTGATAAAGGATCATCCACAAGTACAACCGGGAGACCGGTATGCTTTGAAATAAGTTGATCTAAGTTCCTTAAAAGGGCTCCACCACCTGCTAAGGTTATCCCTCTATCTACTATATCTGATGACAACTCAGGTGGGGTTTTCTCAAGAGCTACACGAACAAGCTCTAATATTTGATTAATAGGCTCAACTAAAGCCTCTGCTACCTCGTCTTCTGAAACGACTACCGATTTTGGAACTCCATGAACTAGATCGCGACCCCTCACTTCAATTGAAAGATTTTGACCACTTGGAGTCACACTTCCCACAGCTATTTTAATCTGCTCCGCTGTGCGCTCACCGATCAACATGTTATATTTTCGCTTAACATAGTTTGCTATTGATTCATCCATCTTGTCGCCACCAATACGCACAGATCGGGAAAAAACAATTCCTTTAAGAGAAATTACAGCTATCTCGGTTGTTCCCCCACCGATATCAAGGATCATGCTTCCACATGCTTCAGTAACCGGTAGCCCTGCTCCGATAGCTGCAGCCATAGGTTCCTCTATTAAATATACCTCTCTGGCTCCTGCTGACTCGGCAGAATCTCTCACTGCTCGTTTTTCTACCTCTGTGATTCCATGCGGAACACAGATGATTATTCTTGGCCTAACAAGGGTTCTTCTATTATGAACCTTTCTCATCAGATGCCTAAGCATCTGTTCAGTAACTTCAAAGTCTGCGATCACACCTTCTTTGACTGGTCTTATTGCGGAGATGCTTTCAGGAGTTCTTCCAAGCATACTCTTTGCCTCCTGACCAACAGCAACAACTCGCTTTCTACCACTGCCATCATTTTGTACAGCGACAACCGAAGGTTCGTTACAAACAATTCCCTGTCCTTTCTGATAGATAAGTGTATTGGCAGTGCCTAAATCAATCGCTAAATCGTTTGAAAAGAGTCCGTAAAAATATCCTGGAAGCATAGAGTACAGTGGGTACCATGGCTAAATTGGTAAATCAATAAAAAGGTTAAAGCTACTTAAAGTAATTTTGCCTTCTCGGCTCTTAAGAAGGTAAGCTGCTCTGATAGAGGACTTCGTCTATCGATAAAGAGAATCTTATCATCATTAGCACGGCAGCTGCCACTTTCAGCTTTCCAGCCAAGCCCTCTTTTTAATGGCTCCCTGCGAACCATAAGTCCCTTCTCTTTAAGCTCTGCTATAATAGCCTTAATTTCGTCTTCCATAAGTCCTTGAAAAGCTGTCTGTAAATTGATACACTCGTTTTTCACCCCAAGCAAGTGAGGTCTATTATGACAAGAAAGGCAAATGATAAACTGTTGACGGAGATCTCTACCCTCCAATCTAAATCTGATATTCCAGAGTTCGGGGCGGGAGATACAGTTAGAGTACACGCTAAAATTAAGGAAGGTAATAAAGAAAGAATTCAGGTATTTGAGGGTGTTGTAATCAAACGCTCCAAGGCTCATTCTGCCAGTGCAACCTTTACAGTTAGAAAAGTTTCATACAACGTAGGTGTCGAAAGAACATTCCCACTCCATAGTCCAAGAATTGATAAGATTGAGGTTCTTACAAGGGGTGTGGTTAGGCGTGCTCGTTTATTCTACCTAAGACCTCTTCGTGGAAAAGCAGCAAGGATCAAATCAGTCCTTTATTCAGGGATTGACAGTGGTGAGGCTGTAGTTGCTGAACAACAGGCTGGGTAGAACCTGTCTGGTCAGGCCTTCCGGCCTGACCCCCATGTAATCTATCTTGTTAGTTTTCTACAAACTCTTGAAACATCTTTACTAGTTATTCCTCGTGCTCCAAATGTCTTTGCTCTATTGGATCTTATTCCGGTTGCACGAGCTTCTATAGTCATTTCACCTAACCTTGGTACTCTTGTAGATCGCTTGCCTTTTCCATTAGTCATCGCGACATTAGCTGATCCTGAACAAGATCTTCCATTTACTTTAAATCTTACAGGCACCAACCCTGTACCAACCCCTTTAAGTTTAAGTTTCAGTCTTGTTTCAGATAGCCTTGCTGAAAGTTTGTTTAAAACTACTGTTTCGCTGCATGAAGGGATGAATCGATGTGAAGATCTATCTCTAACCCTATCTCCAACTTCTATTCCATCTAGCCCAACTAAGCTAACCTTTGATTTTGAACCTAGAACACCTCTTATTCCATTTGGTACCTGAGTGAAAACATCAATCACTCCATTCGGATAAAGATGAACAACCCCTCTTGTAACACCGGAAATTATTCCTCCAAAGAGAGATCCTTTAAATCCAACCACCATAGAGCCGTCAGATCTTGTTTTTGAACGAATTCCATCATTAGAAACCCAATCTGAATTGACTACCTTCAAACTACCAGGGGTTGAGCGATTTCCGTCAAAGTCTGAGACCTCTTTAGACCTTCCAAAGTAGATCACTTGATTTGATGATAAAGAAACATAAAGCGGATTTGATCCAAAAAAAGTTCCTGATATTGGTCTAACAACTTCGATATCATCTCCAATGCTGCCTGGAAGTGCAGATTCACGCCAAATACTGTTATCAGGATTGTAGGGAATTCTCGATACTAAGTACCCACAAGTCTCACCAGGTGAACTTTCTGAACGCTCGTCCTTTAATAGTCTTGGTAAACTTAAAATCCTTCCTCCAGAGATCATGGCTCTTAGGCCAGACAGCACTGCTCCTGTTTCAACTAGTCTGTTTTTAGATTGTGATGGCGTAAGCTCGGGTGCAACTGAAAGCATAAGTGCAACTGCTCCTGATACATGTGGTGCAGCCATCGAAGTTCCAGACATCCTTCCATATCTATTTCCCGGAATGGTACTCATAATGCTTACCCCTGGAGCACCAATATGAACGGAAGTTCTTCCAAAATTTGAAAACCCTGCGATTGAATTACCTTGGGCAAGAGCAGCAACTGATATTACACCAGGATAATTGGCAGGATATGATGCTCTTGAATCGTTATTATTGCTTGCATTTCCAGCTGCAGCTACGAATACGATTCCTGCATCGATAGCTCTTCTTATGGCTGACTCAAGAGGTTCAGAGTAACCTCCACCCCCCCAAGAGTTATTCATTACTCTAACGTTTACACCTCTAATTTTCTGATCGGTGACGTAATTAATTGCCCTGATTGCTCCACCAAGATCGCCCGATCCATTAGCACCAAGAAACTTAGCTCCCATTAGTTTTACGTTCCAGTTGACACCAGCAACACCAACTCCATTGCCACCTACAGCACCAATCGTTCCTGCGCAATGAGTTCCATGACCATGGTCATCATAAGGGTTCCCAGTTCTTGTGATTGCGTTATATCCAAAAATATCATCAATCACCCCATTACCATCGTTATCAATTCCATCAAGCACTTCACCTTGATTTCTCCACATATTCGCCGCTAGATCTGGGTGGGTATAATCAATTCCAGTATCAACAACTGCAACTACGATCTGTTCATCTCCCGTTGAAATTCCCCATGCTTCTGGTGCGTTCGCTAAACCCCAGGTTTCAGGAAATAGTGGATCATTAGGAACTGCATTGATTTTAACAATATAGTTTGGTGAGCATGATTCAAGTTCTGGATTATCGCGAAGAATATCCTCACAAAGAGCTAAGTCTGATTCAGAAACAAGATTCGAGCCTGCTTGTACTCCAGCACCTAATGAGATCTTGTATGTCTCATTACCTAGGAATTCCCCCGAAAAGCCGAGCACATTTCCGGGCTTTAATCTTACTACATACTCTCCAGGAACCCACTCATTTCCCATCGCTATAAGTGGAAAGAGAAAAACAATAACTACTACCCTCACAATAGTAGCTATCGACTTTTATCTTAAAAATATTAAGCGGAAATCTTAGTGAACGAAGAGAATATCTTGAAAGACTCCTGATCTTAAAAATCTTGCAAGGTTGCGCTCATTTAGGTTCACATCTCTATCAGAAATTTTACTAGATTCGGTTCTGTCTCCAACAACCGCAAAGAAAAAACCATCTTTTTCTAATCGCTGAATAATTGAGTAGGTGCCGCTATCAGAACTAAGAATCATCTTGGTCTCTGGAAGAGGCTTCTTTACGGATTGTATATTTGAACTGCCCTTGAAGAATCTTTGTGATGCCAAAAGAGCTCGTTCCCAGACTCTTCCTCCATCTTCAAAGTTTGTTCTAAATTGTGTAGGATGAGTCTCTATAACTCGCTTTTCCATCTCTACAGAGTCTGTTTTTTCGTAGCGAATTCTTTGGGTTGAAGCACACCCTACAAGTAAGGTGGCAACTAGTACAATCTCAACCGAACGAGCTACCACAGCCACATGTTCGCTTTGCATTAGGGTTATTAAACTTAAAGCCTGTTCCGTTAAGTCCTGATACAAAATCAATAACGGTTCCTTTAAGATATCCTGCACTAATAGGATCTATTAGAACTTTTACATCACCAAATGATAGAACATGATCATCAATTCTAGGCTCTTTTTCGAAATCTAAGTTGTATTGATAGCCTGAACATCCACCACCAACAACCGATACCCGAAGGCTATCTCCAGCCTCACCCTCTTCAGAAATTGCATTTTTTACAGCATCAATCGCAGCATCAGTTAGAAGAATTGGCTGCTCATCACTACCTGTAAAAGAATCGGCACCAAAAGACCCTGTTTCCATTAACTTTTCCTCCTCTTTTCATTCTACATCAAAGAGAACCCTAGAGAAAGAGCGTTCTAATTGCTAAGGTTTTTCGCTAAATCTGACGACAGGGACTCTGTAGAAGGTAGAAGTGCAAGTTCTTCTTAGAGTACTTTGTAGCGTTTGTTTCATAATCAGTTCAGGTTGGGCAAACGACCGCGAAGTGAGGGCCTCTGTTTCTCTTGGTCACTCTGGAACACTTGAGATAATCAGCCCTAGCTCAAGACAAGATATAGCAAATCTAATTACAGATTCTCTTTTACAGGCTCAAGCTGAGATGTTTACTCTTCTGGGCACAGCAATTCCGATACAAACCTCTGTTCACCTCCTTCACGAAGAGACTTTCTTCTCAGTAACCAAGGCTCCTAAATGGACAAATGCACTTTTTGTTAATGGTAAAATATTAATTCCTCTTATGAAAAAAGGTGTAGATCGCGATTCAATCACCAGATCTGCACGTCATGAATTCTTCCATGCAGTTACACATGAGTTAACACGTGGAAGATTGCAGGGCTGGCTAGATGAGGGTCTCGCTCAGTGGTTTGAAGGGCCAAAGCTATCAGTTTTAGATGTTATCTTAAGAAAGTGGCTGGTAGTAGAAGACCCAATACCTTTGTCACTTCTGCAAGGTGGATTCACAAGGCTTGAGACTAAAAAAGTTGCTGCGGCTTACGCACAATCTCTTTACGCATCTGAGTTTTTAGTTTCAAGATTTGGGATGACTGCACTTAGAAACTATCTTCTTCTTCTAGGAACTGATGTTAGCAGGGATAAAGCTTTTAAGAACTCATTTGGTGTAACCGAAACTCAATTTGAATTACTTTTGAATAATAGTTTGGCAGAGTATAAGAATAGATCTAATTCGATAAGAAGATAAATAATGCTTGAGGGTTAGGCCAGGGAATTTATGTCTGGTCAGTCTTTAGACTGACCTTAATAATAGGTCAGGTTAAATACCTGACCAGACATTGCCATTTTATTCTAAGTCAAACAGCAAGCATCTCTTTAACAGCTAAACTGAACTCTTCAATATCGCTTTCTAGCTTATGAAAGAGTCTCTGGCAGTCTTCTAAGTTTTTTCCCTTTCCGGCAACTTCAAGCTCCTTTGCAGTCTTAAATGCCCTGCCAGCACCAAGATTACCTAGCGAGCTCTTTAGTGCATGAGCTTGTTTAAACACCCCATCACAGTCTTCTGATTCAAGAGATTCTCTTAATCCACTTAAGCTAGTTGGTAGTTCTTGAAAAAACATATCCATAAGTTCAGATAAGAACTCTCTGTCACCATCACACCGCTCTAGAGCCTCCTCGATTAGAAATCGATCATCCATTTAGAAGCTCCCTTGCAATTACAACTCTTTGAATCTGACTTGTTCCTTCGTAGATCTGCATTAATTTTGCGTCACGCATTAATTTTTCAACAGGATATTCCTTTGTATATCCATATCCACCATATATCTGAACAGCATTCGTAGTTATCTCCATTGCAGAATCTGCAGATAGTCTTTTAGCCATACTTGATTCTTTTGAGGCTTTTTTGCCATCTGTAATAAGTTTTGCTGCGTGAAGAGTCAAAAGTCTTGAGGCTTCAATCATAGTTGCCATGTCAGCTAGCATAAACTGAATCCCCTGAAATGACGCTATCTCAGCTCCAAATTGCTTTCTTTCCTTTGCATACTCTAATGAACATTCAAGGGCTCTTTGTGCGATACCAACTGACAAAATAGCAGTCATAGGCCGAGTGAAATCTAAGGTTTGCATAGCTATCTTAAACCCTTCACCCTCCTTCCCAATAAGATTTGCCTTTGGGATTCTAACCTGATCAAAGTTAATCGCCACAGTATTTGAACATCTTTGACCAAGCTTATCTTCATGATGACCACAGGTAATTCCTTTGGTATTTGCTGGAACCACAAAACATGAGATCCCTTTTGCTCTTTTCGATTTATCGTGAGTTGCAAAAACAGTATACTGGGTTGCGTATCCCCCATTAGTAATCCACTGCTTATTTCCTGTTATTACGTAATCATCACCATCAGTTGTAACTGAGGTTGAAAGCCCCGCTGCATCCGAACCTGCGCCAGGCTCTGTAAGACAAAACGAAGCAAACTCTCCACTCTCAACAATAGGTTTTATAAATTTTTCCTTTTGATCTGCAGTTCCTCCTATTGCTATAGGGGTCAAAGCAAGATCATTTGCAACGATTGAAGTTGCAAATCCTGCACACCCCTTTGCTAGCTCCTCAATCACTAAACATGCATCATAAAGTGAAAGCTCAGATCCAAATGGTAAAGTTAGATTTACTAGTCCCTGAGAAGCTGCTTGCTTTAGTTCTTTCTCAGGAAATTCGCTAGATTGATCATATTTGGCTGCAACTGGTCTAATAACGTTTTCAACGAATTTTTTTGTAGTCTCAACTAAGGCTTCTTGCTCAGGGGTCATTAAGCTAATGATCATACGAAAGAGGAGAATTAGCTACAAGTAAAAACTAATCTATAACAGTAATTTCAAACCTTATAGGTCGACCCTCACGATTTACCTCGATAGAACCAGTGTTTTCTTTCGGTAATAGTCGGAGATATGACCCAAATTGCTGTGGTGTATAAACAACATATCCATGTGCAGCGGTAAGAATATCCGCACTTCTTAGACCGATAAGATACGGTGCACTATTTTCATGAACATCAAATAATCTAAACTCAGGAGGAGCTCCATCTGATGAACCAGGTCTAGTTAGCCTTACTAGTCTGACTTTTGCGGTTTCCGGATGTGCTGCTGCTTGAGCCAACTCTTTTCTTGAGAATGTTACTTTTTCGATTTCAAGCTCCTTTGGATCTCCTCCTCTCATATTTGAAATAAGCACAGAGCCTCTTGGCTCATCACTTTTTAGGTTGAAAGTTGTGCATCCAACGAGCGATAAGCAGATCAAAAAATATTTCATTTGCCCCTCTCTAATAAAATCTTCTCAGTTAACGATATGAGCTCAAATAAAGCCCTCTCTTTATCATCATTAATCACAGTGTGGTCAATAAAATTCGCCTTTTTCATCTCTTCATATTCATGTCTTGCAGTATTAAGTCTAGTTTGAAGCTCTGAATCACTTATCTGACTTCGATGAGTGATCCTATCAGACAGTGTTTCAAATGTTGGAGGAAGAATCAGAATGACTTTTGTTTCATCAGGATATTTACTCTTGAGGGTAGCAGCACCTCTTATATCTATATCAAACAATAATGACCTGCCTTCAATGCGTGCCTGCGAAATTGGTTCAATTGGTGTTCCATAATACTGACCATGTACCTCTTCCCATTCTAGAAGTTTTGGTTTTATCTCTTCGAACTTCTCTTTGGTTAAGAAGTAGTACTCTCGTCCATCAACTTCACCTGGCCTAGGAGCCCTGGTCGTTGCAGAGATCGAATTTTTTAACTGTGGAAATCTATTTCTGAGCCCGATCCCTAAGGAACTTTTTCCAGCTCCAGATGGTCCTATAAGTACTATAAAAGTACTAAACGACATTAGCTGCCAGCTCCCTAATCTGTTCTATACATCCTTTTGCATCTACTACTGCATGAGTTATCACTGAGTCTTGAGACTTTGACCCGATGGTATTCCATTCTCTTAAAAGTTCTTGAGACATAAATTCAAGCTCTTTACCCTGAGGAGTATTTTCCTTTTTTAATAGATCCAAACATCGCTCTTCATGAGCTATAAGTCTTACAAGCTCCTCCCCAATTGCAAGCTTATCAGCCAAAATTGCAATCTCCTGAAGAACCCTTGAATCATCAATAGGTGAAAGAGACAAAAGACGAGCTTTTAAAGTTGATTGTTTTTCTTCTGTAGCTTTTTCAGCTCGAGCAGACACAACTTCTCTAAAACCTGTTAACTTTGCGATAAGTCCTTTCAATTCCACTAGATGAGCATCCCCTTCTTTTTTCCTTGACCTATCAAGTTCTAGAAAAAGTAGTTCAATCTCTTTTGTAATATCTCCAGTCTGATTAAGAAGATCTGGCTCAAAAGACCGCTCATAAATCCTGTAAAGTGCGCTTGCATCATAGTTTACTGATAAACCAATCTCTGTTAACGCTTTACTAAACTCAGAATATTTCTGTTTAAATCGATCTATAGAGGGAGCTTGAGTTTTCTGCGAATAGGATATAGTTAGTTCAACTTTTCCTCTCTGCAATAGGATTTTAGCTTTTTGCTTTAGATCCATCTCCAGTTCAGGAAATCCGGATCTAAGATAAAATTCGAATCCCCTCTGATTTACTGACCTCACTGTCAGAGATAGAGAGCTTCCATCTAATACTACTTCGCGTTGGGCGAATCCGGTCATGCTTCTCACTGTTCAGCACTCTTCGTAAATAGGCTATGTACCCCTTCAACCATTTTCTTAAGATCAATTGCTACAGTTCCTACCTCTGATACTACTATTCCGGCTGCTATATTGCTTAGTTCAGCTGCAAGAACAGGTGAACATTTTTTAGCAAGCGCTGCAGCTATTACGGCAGTAACCGTATCCCCGGCTCCACTCACATCGAAAACTTCTTTGGCAACAGTTTCAACATGATGAGATACTCCTTTTGAATCTAAAAGAACTAACCCACCCTCTCCCAGAGTTATGAGGATCATCTCTGCACCCCATTTCTTTTTAAGTTCTACTGCAGCTTCAACTGCATCGGTTGAGGATCTTATCTTTTTACCTAAGGCTACTTCCGCTTCTTTTCTATTAGGCTTTACTATTGTTCCACATTTGTAGAGATCAAAGTTTGCTGGTTTTGGATCAATAATTAATGGTTTACTTTCCAAACCGAGTCTCTTTTCATCAAAGGCGCCTTTTAGTCTATTCAAAAGTACTGGAGAAATAGTGCCCTTGGCATAATCAGATACAATTACAGCATCAACATCTTTTATTTGAGAATCAACAACTGCTGCCAAAGCTTCCTGAAGTGCAGGGGGTGCAGGAATTCTATCTTCTTTGTCTATCCTGCAAACCTGTTGTGAATTGGCCACGACTCTAGTTTTTAGAGATGTGCGCTTTGAACGATCGACAATTACTGCATCACGATTTGTTTTTCCATCATCTAAAAGAGCTAAGACTTTCCTTCCGTCATCATCATCACCAACAAAACCAGCTAGGCTAACTATAGCTCCCAATCCTCTTAAGTTTCTTACAACATTTCCAGCTCCCCCTAGCCTATCTTCAATTTCATTTACTTCAACGACAGGAACCGGAGCTTCTGGAGAAATGCGCTCTACCTTACCCCAAATGTAACGATCTAAAATAATATCACCAACAACTAGGATCTTAGCTCCTTCAATCGCTCTTAACCCCTTAAATAGCTCTTCTCTTGTACTTCTCATTATTGTCTAAAAACTACGCTACCTTTGTAAGAAATGGTAGTGCTTTATTGAACACCATTTCGGGGCTTATTGCTTTCATACAGATATTACCAAGCCCTGGGCATTTTCTTCTATAACATGGAGCACATGGAACATTAGCTGACACTACAATCGCTCCTTTTGGGGCTGTCTTTACAGGATCAGTTGGGCCAAAGAGAGCTATATATGGAACCTCTAAAAGGGAAGCCATATGACCTGGCCCCGAATCTGGGCCAATTACAACATCACAAGCACTCAAAATTCCAAAGACCTCTGCTAGTGATGTTTTGCCTGCCATATTAATTACTCCAGGCCTTAAAAGACTTTCACCTAATTGGCTTTGAGCCTTCGAGCCGATTAATACAACATTTTGTCCTTTAAGAAGGTCTAAAAGTTCCCTGTTTCCCATCCAATCTTTTGTTTCCCAAGCAGAGCCTAGGATTAATCCAACGAGAGGCTTTTTATCTTTCAAAAAGTCTGGAACAGGGGGAATGTTAATTGAATCTCGCTGTCTATAAGAGTCAAAATTACCAACTAATTTCTCGGCACATGCTAAATATTGTGTTTGCTTTGAACTTTTCTCATCCCATCTTTCTATGAACTCATTATTAAATATCCAATTAAACTCTTTGGAACTTTTTCTGTGGAATCCAATTCTTCTCTTAGCACCAGATATCCAGGAGAAGAACCCACTTTTACTATGACGCTGCAGATCAAGTGTAACATCAGGGTTAAATTTTCTTATAGCCTTAATAGCAGGCAAGACTCCTCTAAGTGTTCGATTAAAGACTATAACTTCATCAACCGCGTTACTTAGCTTAACTAATGAAGAACTTGCGGGCTCAACTAACCAAGCAATCTTAATATTTGGATTCTTATCCTTTAATAGTCTCGGAATTATTAGTCCTCTAGTTACATCTCCGACAGCGCCTAAAAGAACTATTAAAGCTCTCATAGCTGCTCATCCTCTTCCAACTTTCTTAATCCTCCACATATAAGTTCGGAAAGATAATCTGGAAGTTCATGTTTAATCACTGCTCTTCTCCAACGTCTTAAGTAAAGCTCCTTAAGCTGTTGTCTTGTTAGAGTAACTTTTTTTGCTTTATCGAAATCTATAAACCACACCAATCCTGCTCCATCTATAAGAACATTTCCAGGGTGTAGATCTAAATGAAACACCTGATTTCTAACTAAGATCTCTATCTGTCTGATAACTTCACAGGCGACACTCCTAACTAGATCTTGATCTGTAAGAGAAAGTGCTGCAAGACTGTTGGCACTTTGAATCTTTTCCATTATCAGCCACGCCTGATAAAAAAATCCTCTAGTATAAGCAAACGCAATAGGAAGCGGGGCTCTAACACCCAGTTGTCTAACTCGGTGGAGCATTAAAAATTCCCACTGACTTCTTACGACTTTTCCAAGTCTTAAGTGAGAGGATTTAATAATCCTTCTTAACACACCCCCCCTGGCATATTGCTTTACAACTATCTCCCCTAGCCCAGATATCTCCCCAAAGCGGACAGCTCCACGACCACCAAGAGTCTCTGCTACATAGCTTTTAGGAGTTTTGATTAATTTCGAAATCTCAGTTCTTGTAGTGAGATCTAGCTCATTGAAACTTGCGATTGTGAGATCTTTTTCAGAGTATCGTCTAATAACTGAGCTCATCTAACCTCGATATCACATCACTTGCCTTAACCCTGGTCATGCATAAATTAGTACCAGTTGGGCATCTATTACTACCATGTCTTCTGCATGGCTTACATGGAAGATATAAATCCTCGATTACTTCTCCACGTTCTCCCCAAGGACCAAAACCAAACTGAGGAGAGGTAGCGCAAAACACGGAAACCCTTGGGATCTTAAATGCTGATGCCATGTGCAGAGCCATCGAATCGTTACAAATTACCCCCTTTGATTCTGCTACGATCTTCATAGTTTGAGGTATATTTGTGATACCTGTAAGGTCATCTACTAAAAGATCACTCATAAGCTTTTTGTTATATTCACGTTCTTGAGGCGAACCAAGCACCACAACTTTTCTACCTTGAGAAATAAGAATCTCTGCTGCCTTTCTAAAGCCCTGCCACTTCTTGGTAAACCACTCACTTCCAGGAAATAAACAAACATAATCCCCCTCAGGTACAGAGTAGTTTGGATCAGGGAAAAGCTTTAGTTCTGTTGAAGGATCATTAATATCGAGAATCGATAGGTTTCTCAAAACTGCATGTGGAGCTTCAGCTCTTTTAATTCTTTTTTTATAGAAGAAACTTCCCCAAGCATCATCAAAACCAACAGTCTCTTCAACTTGCAACCTTGAAACTAAAAATGAAGTTCTAATTGATCTATGAAGAGAAATGATGATATCAAACTTCATCGACTTTAATTCTTCTATAAGCTTAAAGAGTCCAAGGATTCCTGAGTGCTCGTCTCGTTTCTTAAAGGCTATAGCCTGCTTCACCCTTGGATCAAACTTAAAGAACTGAGTAGCTAAAGGAGTTGTTAGAGTATAAAGCTCGCAGTTTGGATATATACGCTTTAGATTTGTTAGAATCGGAGTGGATAAAATTACATCTCCCAAAAAAGCTGCCTGAATAACCAGTATTCTTAGAGGATCGTCTTGAGCCATTCAACTTCTGAGGCTAATCCATCACGCAAAGTCCACTTTGGGGTAAATCCAAGCTCGGCTTTTATTTTAGTGGTGTCAGCACTGGTCTTTTTTGCATCTCCTGCCTGCCTGCTTGTACGTTCTACTTTTAGATCCCCTATGAACTCACCAAGTATCTCTAAAACCTGATTAACTGTTGCGTGTGTGCCTCCTCCAACATTGTAAACTCCTAGGCCACTTTGAGCAGCACTTATGTTAGCTTCAACTGCATCATCTATGTATGTAAAATCACGCTCTTGGGTGCCATCACCGTAAATTGATATTAATGAGTTAGTTAAACCCGCACGTATAAACTTGTGAAATGCCATGTCTGGTCTTTGCCTAGGACCAAACACAGTGAAGTAACGCAGAGATACAGTTGGAACACCAAACTCGGATCTATAAAGTTCAGCTAAATGTTCGCCAGCCAGCTTTGAAACTCCATAAGGGCTTATTGGTTTTGGAGTGGCAGATTCAGGTGTAGGAAAAGTTTCAGCATCTCCATAAATCGAAGAACTTGAGGCATAAACAAACTTTTTAAGTGACTTGAGGGACTTAGACTTTTCGAGAAGCTTTTGAGTAGCAAGGATATTGTTTGAGGTATATATAGAGAAGTCATCTCCCCAGCTTGATCTAACACCAGCTTGAGCTGCCTGATGAAAGATCCACTCAGCTTCATCTAATACTCGATCAAGGTTAGTAGATAAAATGTCTTCAGAATAAAATGTGAAGTCTCCACTAAGAGATTTTAGATTATTCTCTTTTAAAGATCTTTGGTAATATGGGGTGAAGCAATCAATACCGACTACACTATATCCCTTTTTAAGGAGAGCCTCAGCTATACTCGAGCCTATGAACCCGGCTACTCCGGTTACTACACATTTCACGACCTGTCATGGTACCAGAACTCATTAATTTCGGCAAAAAATTGTGCCCTACACACGGATCGCAAAAATTCACGTATCATCAAAGTATACCCTCGTTGTAGTATAGAGGGTGATGCTTCGAGTCCAATTTCTAAAAGACAACCCTTTGGCACCAAGTAGGCCAGAATTATCAAAAGACAGATTTGAGCTTGAAGAAACCCTAGAGTTCTCTGAGAAAGACCAGGATGCAACTATAGTTCCATCAGTACTTGCTACTGGACTAAATCCATTTTCAATAATCGGGGATCTTCGCGATTCAGAGCGAGGCGGTGTAATAATTGGAGTGGCACGAGACTCTTCTTTAGCTCCTCTTTTCCTTCGTTCAGGGGCTCACTGGGTAATTGATAAATCTACTAGCCCAGATCTCATCTCTCAATTAATTGAAAAAGCTGCTGCTGCCTCAAACTCAAAGGAGAAAATGCTTCTCTCTGTTATGCAATCAGTAGACGAGGGAATTGTTATTCTAAACGAAGATGGAAAAGTTCTCTTTTGTAATGACTCTGCCCAAAGAAGCTTAGGGGCAACAATTTTACAGGACAAGGCGAATCTAGAGCTTTTTGAATCAAAAATAGCTACATCAACTCAGCACCTTGGGGAAATTCAAGAGATAGATTTTAGAAGTTTTAGTGGATCTATCCGGGTGAGAGAGGTTCGTGGAAATTCTGGCTCCAGGGTTGGCTATGTTGCATCATTGATTGACAAGCGCCATCTTCAACGTATTAGTGAAGGGTTAGCGCAAGGAGAAAGAACTCACTCACTGTTTTTAACAACTGCTGCGGCCTGCTTAAAACTTTTGAAGTCAAACTCTCTTGGAGGACCAACTAATCCGCTTGAACTTCTTGATAGAACTTTGAATGACTCAGCTCAAAATTGTGAGCTTGCAAAGGTAATATCACTAAGCTGTGAGGTCTTAGACTTAGTTCTTAGCCCAATGATAAGTGTAAAGCTTGGGGTTTTACCACCTGGACAGATCTCAATCCCATTCCCTGAGGCCTTTAGACTGACCGGTCTATTGTTATTTGCAGCAACTGATTTCGGTGGGCCAGGCGGGGAAGTTAAAGTAACTCTTGAAAGAAGTGATTCCTTTTCTGTCGTAACTTTTAAGGCTCAGTCCATCAGACCGGAAGTAGGAGTTCCATATGATCTAGTTCTACACCGCATACGACAAGCAAGAGAACTTTTATTTACAAGAGATGGCTCGCTCAAAAAACTTCCTTACGGTATGCAGGAAGTTAGAAATATTTTATCAAAATGGGGTGGGACTTTTAAATATCGTGAAAGTTCCGAAGAATCAGTTGAATATATTGTACAACTGCCAAATTTGGTGATTTAGGTTTAATACCTCGCCATCAACCAGTTCCATTTAACTTCAGCATTTTTTTATTAACCACAAAGAACACGAAGAACACAAAGGGGAAAGATTCCTTCTCTGTGGTCTTTGTGTTCTCTGTGGTTCAATTATATATGCTTAGAATCTGAATGACTCATTTCGAGGTCATCGAAGGGTGCTTCCGCAACTTAACCAAACAGGTACTTATGGGAATAACAAGCCCCTACTTTTTCGGTGTTGGCGGAGCGATTTCGTTACAACGACGTCTTAAAGCATTATCAAGTGGTGCTTTATCAAGCCCACACATTGTCTCACCTTCAATACACTGGATCGACAAAACGCTTCCATCTAAGCATGTGAAAGTTACAACCAATACGCCTTCTAAGTTCTCTTTCTTCTCCAAGATTGTATAGGGAATGATTCGTTGAGAGAGTGCAACAGAACTAAAACAAATTAATAAGAAAATTCTAATCATCCGAGCAGAACCCAAAATAGAAGCAGCACGGTCAGAAAAAGAGTAAAAATTATAAACATTATTAAAATCTGCTCACGACTACTTAGTGCAGGCTTACCAGAACCCCTTCTAATCATCGCATCAGCACTTCTTCTAACCATGCTCTCAATTTCGCTTTGTTTAAGAGCCATAGTTCCTGAAGGATTAGCATTTACTGGCTTTTCTACTGAAACACCAAAAACTTGTGAGCTAGTTGATCTAGCGCTTGTATCTGCAGAGCTGCTTCCTGAATCCCAAGATCTTAAAGTTGTATCGCTACCTTCTGAATTCGTTGCAAGATTCAATAATATACTAAAGCCCTGAACAACTAATTCATCACGATCAGCTAGTGGAACTGAGCCCTTAACAACAGCTCCATTTTTTAGCACTGGAATATCTGAAGACCCTACTTGAGCAAGAATCTCTCCATTTCTTCTTTCAAGAGCTACAACTCTATGGGAAATCCCATCAAGTGTAACCGTAGCCTCTGCACCACCAACTGACAGAGCCGTGCCAGTTTCAGGTATAGTAACTTCATCAATACATTCCCCAGACTGAAATACTAATGCCGACTGTTCAGGAAAATCTCCGCCCCTATCAGCAACACGTAAAGTCATATCTGCTAATTGAATAGCATCGTTAGGTCTGAGTAGAACTCTATAACCTGAAGGGACTGGCTTACCATTTACCCAAGACCCATTGGTACTTCCTAGGTCTACAAAAAACCAGTGAAGTCTAATTGGTCTAATCTCTGCATGATTTCTAGATACTGCTGCACTAGGAATGGTGATTCCACCTGAACCTTCAGGCTCTCTTCCAAGGGTGACCTTTCCGAGGCTTAGTTCACAAAGGGGCTTACTTCCCCCATCTTTAACCAGCTCTAGTCCTAGCCGTTTAGCCATAATCTGTATTCTCGTTTAAGCTATACTATTCTCGCAAGGTTAACTTTTAGCGCTAAATGCTTTTAACTCGATTAGTATAGATGCAACAACCTCATAAAGTTCTGCTGGTATTGGTTCATCAAGTGGAAGTCCACTTAATACTCTAGCTAGCTCCTCTCTTCTTATAACTGGGATTCCATATTGTTCTGCAATCTTTACTATCTGCTCAGGCGATAAAAGCTCCCCAGAGGCTGTAACTTGAGGAGCCTCTGTAGACCCATTCTCATAACTTAAAGCTGCTGCAAATGTGTACTTAGATTTCATTTAGACTCCTGCGTTACTTCGATTGAAGATCTTAAAGGTTTTCCACCATTAGGGACTATATCAGAGAGAGCCGTATATACAGACCAAGCCCCAAAGGGCTTCTTAAAAAATCTAACTTTATCCGAAGGCTCCCATCTATCTAAGTCTTCAGTGGCAACTAATACGGCACCCTTAACCTTGATTTCACCTCGAATAATTTGTCTTGTAATCTCCTCTGCCGAATCTCCATCAATAATTAAGGCCTTAGCATCACTGGATTCAAGTGTATCAGAATCCTCATCACTGCTAGATAATCCCATGGAAGAACAGAATGTTTTAACAGAATAAACAAACGTTTCATCCTGGGATACGATTCCTATATCAGCCATCTGCTTAGCAGGTTCAACAGCACGCTCCTCAGTAACCGGTAAAAATATATTAAATGTCGTTCCTATTCCTTCAGTGCTTTTTACCTGGATAAACCCCTGATGAGCACGGATTATAGAATAGGCTGAAGATAGCCCAAGACCCACACCATGAACTCCTCCTGATGAAGGAGTTTTTGTTGTATAAAATGGCTCAAAGCACCTTTCCTCTTCTTCTGGTGACATCCCTCGACCATTATCCTCGATCGAGACTTGAAGATATTGACCAGGTGCTAGCAATGGGCTTACTTCACCTGAGTTTAGTCTGACCCTTCTTGATGAGATCTGGACTTTCGGATTCTCACGGGAAATTAGCGCTTCTTTTGCATTTACTAGGATATTTGCTAATGCCTGCTGCAGCTGAGGAGAATTACCTCTGATTGTTGGAACGTCGGCTTCCAGGTTAACTGAGAGGCTCGTTTTTTTACCTAAAATTGACTTATAAAATTCTCTCGATTCATGAAGCATCTGCGTAAGATCAACTGATTCAAAAGATGCAGTATCCGTTGAAGAAAACGTGAGTAGTTGTGTAACCATAGAAGCCCCCCTTGAAGCAGCCTCCATGATCATCTTTGCGGAACGAGTTACTGGTGACGCTAGATTACTTTGCATCTCAATCAAAGAAGCCTGCCCCATAATAGCTTGAAGTAAATTATTGAAATTGTGTGCTACTCCTGCCGCAAGCACACCTGCCATTCTCATTTTGTCTGACTCAGTAATTCTAGCTTCGAGTTTTCTTGAAACAAGTATAGTGCCTATTTCACCGGACATCTGAACTAAAAGAGGTAACTTTCTATGGATCACCTGATGAGAATCATCCTCAGGCTCAAGAACTAAAACTCCCACAACCTGGCCAAAAGATAGTAATGGGACAATTACAAGTGTTCCTACTCTAAGCCGCTTTAAAATCTTATTAAAACCAGAGCATTCCATAGGTGTCCCGGCTGGAACTACTCTAGGTGATTTCTCTTTTATCGCCTCATCCAGATAGTCATGTCTTAAAGACAATTCAACTTGAGATCTTGATACTGCAAGCTTCATACCTGGTCCACTACCAGCAATTCCTATGATATGGGTTTTTTGATCATTTAAAACACCAAGCCAGAGGCGTTTTGCAGGAATCTCTTCCGAGATTAACTTAAATGCACTCTCTACTACTTCAACCTCAGAGTGAACACGAGAGAGTTCACTACTTAGTCGATAAAGCACTGAAACCCTTTTCGCATCTTCTCTTTCTCGAACTAAATACTCTGATTGTCTTATCGTTAAGGCAACATACCGACATGCGGCTTGAATGAGATCTCTATCTTCTATTCTGAGAGCTCGTTCTTGAACAACCACTATTGCTCCGTACTCTCTATCCTGTTCAAAGATCAGATTGGCAAATATTCTTGGTAGGCTTTTTGGTAGCTGACTTAGTTTTAGATAATTAAGATCTCCACCTTTAACACTTAAGGATGGGTTCTTCTTTAATTCCTCTAAGAATTCATGGCTTCCAAAAGCCTTATCAAATGCAATAAGTTGCTTTTCCTCTACACCCTTTGAGGCTATTACCTCAAGATTTCCCGAGGCAGGATTTATTAGGAGAGCAATTATACCATCAGTAAGTAAAGCATCACTCAGGGAATGAATAGTTTTAGTTAGAATCTGTCTCGGCGTCTGAGATGGAACAACTCCCTTTGTAACATGATAAAGGGCTGCAAGTCTTGATCTGCTTCGCTCTAGCTTTTCTTCCGCACGTTTTTTCTCGGTTACATCGAACCCAATCCCTTCCCAACCAATAAAATCATCTGATGAATCAAATCTTGGAACAGCTCTTACTGAGATCCATCTCTCAGTCTGATCAATTGCATGTCTAATACGAACCATCGTATCAACTACACTTTTTTGGCTTCTTCCCCTCTGAAGCTTTGCTACCAAAGAAGCTAGATCTTCTTTAAAAACGAGTTTTTGCCAGATAGTTGGATCGTGGATGAATTCGTTCTGACGAACACCAAATATTCTTTCTGTTTCACCCACAACGTGAACTGCGTTAAGAGCTCCATCTGTCCTAACCATCACAAGTTCACCATATCGGAGTATATGAGAGTACTCTGAGTCTAAGGAAGTTTTCTCCGTTGGTTCATCCGTTTTTATTATCGGGGATTGAAACCAACGCTGTATTACTCTTAGTGACCATTGAAGAGTATCTCGCTCTTGTTTTGTAAACTGATGATAAGAGTCATGATATTGATAGCAGACAAAGAAGACGTTCTCACCTGGGAGAGAAGTTCCAACAGCGGCAAACGATCTAACTCCAATCTCTCTTATAGCTGATGAGACTTTTGGAACAAGAAGTGTTCGTTCTGTATCGCTTTCAAAAAGTGGAAGATGCAAAACCACATTTTCGATCTTTAAGCTTGGAGATTTTAAAGAATCAACTTCGATCTCTGATATATCGAATAAACTTTTCTCTCCTCCTCGCTTGAAGGATTGACCATCAATCAGTTTTGCCTCGACAAATTCAGCATCTAGTAATCTTTTGGTAAAATCAATGAATGCATCAACGACGGATGTAATGTCCTTTGCGCGAGCAACGCGCCATATAAACTCTAAACTTAAGGAATCCATCGTTAACCAACGACTACGACCTTGCTCTTCCTAATTCTTGATACCACTTCATCGTATGTTAGCATTCGGTGAATAGAACCCCGCATTGCCTTCATGTAGGGATCTCCTTCAGACTCTTTTATCTCATCTCGAAGTTCCTGAAATGACATAGACAAAGAAGAGATAAACTTATGCCGCGAGGCAAATAACTCTCCTAGGCCCACCACACCAATAACTACGAGACCTATTTTAATCCAAAATGAGATCTCAGAACCTTCGCCGTACAGGGCTAAAACCAGAATAAAACCAAGAAGTGGAATCAATTTAAGAAGATGTCCTGGTATAGCCTTAACACCTCCAATTATTGAATCAAATGGAGAACGTTTCTTCTTTGGAATCTTAAATGTCAAACCACCAAGTAGACTCTCAGTTACTAACACTAAAATTGTGTATGGAACCAAGGCTAACCCAGTGAATTGAGCCATTTTTATTGACCAATATCTAAAAAGCTCTCTTCCCTCTAATTGTACAGGTGGTTCGATTGCTAACAAAATATTAGCGATATAAATAGAAACTCCCATTCCAAGAACTCCGACAAATGCTGTAAATAGCTGAGATTTAAGGACTTTTCCCTCTTCCCTAGCCTTTTGAAGTCGCTTGGGGGTTGGCTTAAACTGTTTCATATTCCCACATCTGGTACAGTTTTAAGGATCACTAAGGTAGCATTTGAAGCACTTCTTAAAAGATCACTAAGAAGCTCATATCTCTCGGCAGAGAACAGAACTAGTAAAAATAAGATCCCACTAATCATTCTAGCGTAAAAGGCTTCATTATAAAGAGAAAGCTGCGGAAGAATTTTTGATACCCATCCAATAAAGTACTCAATCGTTGCACATAGAAACGAAAATGGAAGAACTAAAAATAAAATCAACTGAACTGCTTCTTGCACAGCAAAGCCTAAGCTCCGTCCTAAAACTTCGACCGAGGAAATTTCTATTGAAGGAAGGCTAATTACACTTTTATACATTACAAGACTTGCATCACTTAAAAAAAACAACACAACTGCAAGAGTACGAACTACCAATTGTAAAGAGTGATCATTATGCTGACCATTAGGTGCATACACTACATCTATAGTCTGTCCTCTGGTTGTATCATAAAGCTCTGCAGCCGACACAAGTGAGTCAATAACGATAACAACTGGAAAGGCGACTGCTACTCCCAACAAAAACTCTAAAAGTAGATTGCCATCGTCTTTAGGTCCTAAGGAAATTGATAGAAGTGCAGCGAGTGAGATTTTTTTAGTAAATCCCAATGAATCAAGTGGCAAGAGAACAAGAGCTCCGAACAGTCGTGCAAAGTTTGGGAGGTATGGCTCAATTATCATGGCGTCCTTCCAAATATTGCAGCACTAGTTATAAAATTTTGCGTCATTTCGATCATCCTATCGAGCCCTGCGCTTCCAAAAAGTGCTATAACTAAAAACATAATCAACATCTTTCCAACAAACGGAGCCGACTGTTCCTGAATCTGAGTTGCGGCCTGCAGAAATCCTATGACTAGACCTACAAAAAGACTAAAGCCTAAAGGAATGCTCGAAAAAATTAGCACTGCAAAAAGTGACTCTCTCAATGCACCTTCAAACACCTGGGACCCCTGAATATGAACCAACAAGCGCTTTACTTAGGAATAACCATGCATCTGAAGTTGTAAAAACAAGAAGCTTTAGAGGTAATGATATTAGAGTTGGGCTCACCATAAACATTCCCATCCCTCCTAGGATATTTGCTACAACCAGATCAATCACAGCAAATGGAAGTAGAAGCATAAGCGCCATAGCAAATGCTTCTTTCAGCTCAGTTAATATGAAACTTGGGATTATTACCCTCCAATCCTCATCAGAGACTGAATCTTTTATCGTATCTTTTATGAAATGCTTTTCCCTCTCCCCAGAGTGAGCCTTTAAAAATTCCTGCCAAGGAACAAAAACTTCATTAAGCACAATAAGATTCTCTTTAGTGATCCCTTTCGAAAATACACTCTGCTTTTCAACCCATCTATCATAGGTAGATAGAAATACAGGGCTCATTATGAGCCAGGTAAATGCAAATGAGATCGCCATTATCAAGAGTCCACTTGGAGTTTGTTGAGTCCCAAGTGCATTTCGAAGCATTCCTAAAACAATACTTACTTTTAGATATGCTGTAAGAACCCCTAAGATTGATGGAACCAAAGCCAATGCTAAAGAAAGATATATTAATTGCTCAGCAGATACGTTCATTTAGTTTAATAGCCTCACCTTTAGCTGCTCTTTTTAACCTGTTTCTTAGTTGCTGTTCTTCGCTTTCAGATGAAAGTTCAGTTTTAACAGAAACTTCTGTCCGATTGATTGAAACTTGTGCTTGAATCCCATCAGCTCTTGTTACTGTTAAAGTAATTTGAGTTGGAATTATGGGCTTATCTTCAATCTGTGGTTTTTGATCTTGTTTTACTGATAGCTCTACGGCTTTTTTTGTAACCAGAGGAGCGATACCCTGAACTTCCTCTATCTTCTCGTCATCTTCCCGGGATTTTTTCAGAATCTTAATCTCTTTTTCTTTCTCTTCAATTCTTTCCTTCTTTATCTCAGTTACTTTGATTGCTTTAGATAACCCCTCTAGATTTTTCTGCGTAAGCTTAATTTCACTTTTTAACTCAGCCTGAAGTTTTTTAAAGAAGGTGATCGTTTTAATAGCCTCCTCAATATAGGGAGATTTTTTTGCATCAGAGATACGGGCAATGCTTTCAGTTTGCTTTGAGATAAGCTTTGCTAAAAAACTACTCTCATTTATTGCTTTAGATTTTAGCACTAGTCCCTCAGCACTAAGTTGTGATGATTTTATCTGTAAGATTCGTGTCATTGTGGTGATTGTAGCTTTCTTACAGATTGCGCCACTCCATCTGCTACCTTAGTTGCAACTTCCATTGATAAGCTAAATTTGTGAGCCATCATCTGATACCCTAAAAGCTCCTGAGGGGATAAAGCTTTTCCAGTTAAAATTTGAGTAGATAGCTTTTCAAGTGCAACCGATGGATTCTCCAAAACAAAGGGTTTCATGGACTGAGGGGTAAAAACCTTAGTTTTTGTTGACATTAAATCTGAAATGGCAGAGATAGCCTTCATATTAGACCTCCTTTCTAAGGTTCTAATCGGAGAATTTATAGAAAAGTTTCCTATCTCGTTGTAGACTCTGAGAGATGAAAGACACTATTTTTCAGATCTTCTCCGATGCAGCCTCTCTTAAGTCAAAAATAGCCTCGGATGATAAGTTTCTTAGCACTGTAGATAAAGCTGCTTCGGTACTAAAGGAGGCTACTAATTCTGGAGGGGTTATCTATGCATGTGGGAACGGAGGTTCTGCCTGTGACGCGATGCACCTGACCGAGGAGCTAGTTGCCAGATTTAAACGCGAGCGGCCTGGGATAAAGGCTATGCATTTTATTGATGGTGGCACCATTAGCTGTTGGGGAAATGATTATTCTTATGAAGGTGTTTTTAAGCGGTATGCTGAAACATTTTGTACCCCAAGAGATATTTTGGTAGTCATATCAACATCAGGAAACTCTAAAAACCTTATTCTAGCTGCCCAAGCAGCTAAAGAGAGGGGAACCAAAGTTATTGGCCTTTTAGGAAAAGGGGGGGGCTCTCTATTAGCAATGTGCGATGTAGCTGTGGTTGTTCCTTCTGAATCAACAGAGCGTATTCAAGAAGTACATATTTCTATCATCCATGCTTTCTGTGAAATTTTAGAAGGGGGGTGAGGGAAACTCAGGGGGGGGTCAGGCCTTCCGGCCTGACCCCCAACAGCCTGACCCCCAAGTACCAAAAATCAAAGCTCCCCATTTACTTTTATTTTCAATAAACTAACCAAAGTGTCCTCTCCATCTCTTCTTTTTGTCTGCCTTGGAAATATCTGCAGGTCTCCTATGGCTGAAGCAGTAATGCGAGACATGGCTCCTCACTTAACTATTAGCTCTGCTGGAACTGCCGGTTACCATGAAGGCTCATTGCCACACCATGGAACAAGAAAGATCTTAGATAAATACGGAATATCTTATGACGGTCAAAGGGCACGAAAAGTGAGAAAAGATGATTTTCTTAACTATTCAAGAATATTTGCAATGGATCGAGAGAATGAAAGAGATCTTATAGAGATGGGGTGCAAACATGTAGAGTTATTTCTAACCCATCATCATAGTGGAATTTTAGATGTTCCCGATCCTTATTACACTGGAAATTTCGAAGAGGTTTATGAGCTTGTAAAAGAAACCTGTGACTCAATTCTTAAATCATTGAATAAATAATTCTAACAATTTTGTAAAACTTTAAGCTGAACTATAAATGCTACTAATCCTGATTGGAATATAATACTGCTACAGCAATGTAGCTGAATACAAAACCTAAAAGAAAACCGAACCCGCCCTCAAATAAAAGTTTGGGGGCTTTTTTATCCAACTTTTCTGTTTAACGTTACTAGATCGTCCTCTGTTGCAGCGACTTCGCTAAGTGTCATTTCGTCGAGGGCTTCATCGATCTTATTTTTTAGATGACGCCACACATGTTTCACCGAACAGGCTGTTGTGCCGGATGAGCAGCTATCAAATACTGGATTTGATTCACACATCACTTCAAATGTAGATCCTTCAGCCACAGTAAGTATGTCTTTCATTGTGATGGTTTTTGGATCTTTAGTAAGTTGGAATCCTCCTCTTGGCCCTCTTATACTTTTGATAACATCACCTTTTCTAAGGCGATGAAGTATCTGCTGCGCATATTGAAGTGGTACTCCATGTGAATCTCCTAGCTCTGCAGCACCGATACTTACAGACGATTCTATGATCGCTTTTTGTTTAGCAAGGTACACACAGAATAAAAGTCCATACTCGCCCCACTTAGTAAATCTCATTAGACAATACTAATCCTAGTTATATAAGCTGAGCAAATCTGTTCGCACGCCTGGCAAGATCTGTATAGTTACCGAGGGTTTGCTCAGTTAAGGCTTTAGGGTCTTTTCCTTGTATGTTCTCTTTGGCAAAGACATACATTCTTGTTAGAGGCCCTAAAAACGGGTGTTCATACCCAATTTTTTCTATAATCTCATCTACATGAGATAGCTTGTCACTTACTACCCCAAGCTCTGATGCTGGGGATGTAGGATTTTCGATTAACTCAATCAATCTTGTTGCTGCTTTTACTCCTTCCTCGGCTACTTTAGTTACAGCACTTAGTGGTTCTAGTTCTTTAGAAACTGAAAGCTTAGACTTCTCCCCTACTTTAAATCCCCCAATATCCTCAAGCCATAGTGATCTATAAGCTCTTCTGTAAGGATGATAAAAATCAGAGGCTACTTTATGAATAGGTGCTAAGTCACAAAAGCCATACTCATCAAAGTAAGATCTATAAACCGTTACTTTACCGGTATCTAATAAATTTGCTGGAAGCTCTTTAATATCTTTGTTAACTCTAAGCCATACAAGTTCTGCTAATGCTTCTGGTTCAATATGAAAGTGGCAATCTGGTCTGGCACACGACTTGTTCGGGTTACATGGACCACAGGAGATTACTGGCTGAAGCACCAAGTTTCCTTCACTGTAAGGACCTGTTTCAAATCCAAACGCACTTGCTAAAAATAATGATACAACCGGGGTTCCTGTTGCCACACTAATATGCATAGGTCCAGTATCACCTGTGACAAGCAGATCACTTATATGAAGCAGTGCTGCAAGCTGTGGTATAGAGGTTCTTCCTGCTGCAAGCATTACATTATTTTTATCAGTTCCTTCAACTATTGGATTTATGATATTGAGCTCCCCTTTTGAGCCTGTTAAAACAACTCTTGCTTTATACTTTTCAGTCAGAACATTTATGAGCCTTATAAAATTTCGCGGATCCCACTGACGCTTTCCCTGACTTGCTCCTGCTTGAATAGCGATTAGTGGTCCTTCATTTGTAAACCCATGCTCCCTGACTAAATTCTCAGCGTATTCCTTAGCTTCAGGAAGTATCTTTATCTGGAGCTTATCTGGGTGTTTTTCTACGTCTGCTGAGCATCTAAAAATATCAACAAGATTAAGTGAATTGAACTGTCTATTTTGGTGGAAGACAGAGGTTGCAAAAAGTCTTGCCCAATCAGTTTCAATCACTCTAAAGCCTTCACTATCAGCAGTCCATCCTCCTCTTCTTTTCACATCAACAAGTTTTAAAAGAAGTGCTGTATATCCTGATGAAGACATATTTAGGCAATAATCAAACTTTTTCGATCTTAGATTTTCAACTACTTCTGATAAATATTCATACGCATCAATAATTCCATCACTTTGTCTATCTAAAGATCTAACAGTCATTCCAAGATCAAGAGCAACGACTTCATCTATATCTGGTAGAAAATGACAAACTTCGGAGAACTGTTTTTCAACTAGTACAGTGATTTTTGCGTTCGGATTCTCCTGCTTCATACCACTTATAGTAGGAGTCGCCTGAAGCATATCGCCAAGTCTTGTGATATTCACTAAAAGAATATTTTCTTTATGTGCATGCTTCCTTTTCACTTATTCTCTCCTGATTCTTCTCGTTTCATTCTTACCATCTGACTCTTAATGTGGTGCAAAAACAGTAGTTTTTGCTCTGTTTCAGTCAGATCTCCATTACCGGTAACAATATCAGAGACTAGGCCATCCAAAGTTGGCTCCTCACCACGTAAGAATGCCTTTTCAACTCTTTCAGAGAGCTCATTATGAGGTTTGGCTCTTTCTTTGAATTTCTTCCAAGGACTTTGATCAATTCTTGATTTTAGGTGATCAAACTTTTCTGCAAAAATTGTAGATAGCATTGATTTTAATCTGTGAGCGTAGGTATGTTCCTCAAGCGCTCGTCTTCTTCCACTTTCAGCAATTTTAGTTCTCTCTTGTGGATGCGCTAAATAGTAGTCTATCTTTTCTTTCATCTCTAAAAGAGAGGAGAAAAGAGCGATCTCTTTATCTTCCTCAAACAACTCTCCTAGAAGTGTTCTTCTGTCAGCTAGTTGAAAAACTCCACAGGAAGCTAACTCAAAAGTTCTTGGGTTAATAAAGTCACCATATGGGTCTACTCCGTCTCTTTCAGAAGATGAGTGAAGATTGAGATTAATATCTGTTGCATTGAATATTTTAACATACTCATCTGGTGTTAATCTTCTGCCAGCTTCCTGAACCATATCCGAAAATGGTCTACAGGTTGGCCACTCTGTTCCCCAGATCTTAAACGGATGACTTGCTAAGCTTGCAAACATCTGTGAGCGATTATGATAACCAGCTCCTACAAATGATATTGGAGAGCCCCACCGCTCTTTTTCTTCTTTACTTAAAACTACTGGGGTATGAATAGCAGGGTCGCATCCCATAGGAAGATAGTGAACATTCGGGCATCCAGCTCTTTTTATGGCTTCAATGCATTCATCTTTTTGAATGGTGAATATAAAATCATAGTACGGAGCTACCTGTTTCCAATATGTAAATCGCAAATAATCCTCTGAGAACCAAAGAACTGTGATGATCCCTCGTTTTCTGAGCTCAGTGAGTGCTTCAATGGAGATTGGAGCCTGAGCCATGCAGATTAAAATATCAATTGGCTTCTCGTTTATAGATTCAAGTATTGTTGCAGAAAGAAACTGAACTAGATTGCTCTGCATGATAGTCTGTCTGATCTTGTCTTTAACTATCTCTTCAACGGCATGATAGCTTTGCGCAAAACCACTCATGTTAATGGTTCGCCCTTTTTGTCCAATTACTGGTAATCCTCTAGAGGTGTATTCGGTTATTGGAAGTGTTCCACCTTGGAGTGGTCCAAGAACAGCTATTGATGGCTTCAATAGATCTAGTCCTCTAGCACCATAAACTCTTGATTTTACTTTTGAGAGTACCTCGGGAAAAAGTGCTTGATGCTGAGGCCTAATTAAAAGTTCCCCAGGTTTATCGATCTCTTCGTTTATCCACAGATTCTCTATCTTATCCAGAATATCTGTAACGTCGGTTACTTCGATAACAGTTTTCAATACCTCAAGCGATGGTTCTATTACAGAGATTTTTTTATCAGTCAGACTCAGCAAAGCTCTAACATGAGCACCTGAGCCAAACCCGAATATTATTAGATGATCGCTCTCATTTAGATTACTAAGAGATCTCTTTGCCCAAGCCTCTCCACCTGATAAAGGTTTACTTGGATGATCAAACATATGTCCATCGAGTGATATAGAAACCCCTTCTTCTAGATTTTGCACTGTGCATCGTGAAGTGATCTTTTTGAGCTCACTTTCAATTTTAGGAAATCTTTTCTTTAGTATTTTGAGATTCTTCTCTTCAAAGTCACCTTTGGTATAAGCACCAATTTTGTGAGAGCTTGAGCCAGAATGTTTACCGGCAGAAAGTTGATTAACAATCTCACTAAGAAGATCACTAACATCTATTGATGTGGCTTTTGCTATGTCTGAAGCATAAAGAAGCGCACGCTCAGCACGCTCAAAATCGCCTTCTAGTATCAAAGTTTTTGCATGATTATAAGTCATCCAAAATTCTAGTGGTGTTACTATCTCTGCACTTTCAGTCTCATTAGAAAGAAGAGTCGATACGATATCCGAAACGGATCCGTTAGGTTCACCGTCTTTAATAAGGGTAACCATACAAGCACCGATTCCTAGCTCTTCAAATGACACCTGGAATGGAAGTTTTAATTCTTCAATTTTTGTAACTTTAAGTCCAGCAAGTTTGCAAGCTGCTTCGAATTTGTCTTTATCAAAACATCTAAGATGCAACGTGTCTTCTTCACTTACACTCTGCTCTTTCCCAAGATACATCTGAAGTCTTACAACTCCTTCCTTAGTTAAAACTCTTTCAGTTTCAAGCAAGTACTGAGCAATTACAGAAACAGGCATTGAGGTTATACTTGCAAAGCTTGCAACTACATCAATACTTCTTTCCGGCAACTGTGACAGCTCAGATCCTGAGTTATTAATAAGTACTACATTACTGAAATCTTGTAGAAACTCTTCTGCTTTTTTTAGAGCCTCATCAGAAACATCAACTCCTATGACCTGTTTAAAAACTTTACTAGCTGGCTTTAATAACCTTCCTACTCCGCAGCCTATTTCTAAAAATGTTTTACCTTCGGGATTTTCGATCTGATCTGCAATGATCTTAAAATCACGCTCACCGCTAGCCCACATGGTGTCGTCGTCTTTAACTCCATCGCTCATCCAGAGGCGATAGTCATGGCGGACTCGTCTGTTCCAGTCCTCTTTCATCTTTTCTAAGGTAGTCATATCCCTAAGGTGTTTAGATGACTAAGGTTATTGGAGAGATTCATGGGATTTAGGGCTCTTTTTAGCGACTTTAGGGGTCAACCTTGGGAGGTTTTTACTGTCTGGTCGTGTTTTAACACGACCTATACACATATGGGTCATGTTGAAAACCTGACCAGGCAGGCAGGCTATAGCATTTGTCTGGTCAGGATCTCTTGTCCGCGCCAGCGGACGAAGCAATATCTCAATTCCCCCTTTTTAGACAGATTTTTCTATCGATCTAAGAGCGTCAATATGCAGGTAAAAAAATTACTTATGTTGGTTCAAATTTTAGCCGTTAAAGATACTCGAAGGAGATTATATGATCAGATCTATATTAGCGGTTTTTACATTATCGTTTAACGCTATTGCTCAGATGGACGATCAAATTTTCTGGTCACAAGAATATGCTGCAATGATGGGAACTCACCTTATCGGCAAAATGGAATTAGACGGCTCAAATCCTTCTACACTTATTGGGGTTGGCAGTCTTCCGAATGGTGCAATTGGAAATGCGATTGATTTTAACGAATCTAAGCTCTACTGGTCAGATCGTTCAGGAAGTATAAAAAAGTCAAACATTGATGGATCAAATATTGAAACGATTATTACAGGACAAGGTCTACCATGGCATATAGCAGTTGGAGCCGGAAAGATATACTGGACTAGTTACACAGAAGGATGGATTAAAAGAGCAAACTTAAACGGTTCTAGCCATGAAACGCTTTATGATGACACTGGAGGAACTGCGGGAATAGCGCTCGATCTTGAAAATGAGAAGGTTTACTTTACAAGAAACGACGCAAATTCTGTATTGAGAATGAACTTGGATGGTTCATCTGTTGAGACATTATTATCAAGCGGGCTTAATCATCCAACTAACCTAGCGATCGATATAAGTGGAAATAAAATGTATGTTGGAAATTATTATGCAGATACTTTAGTGCGAGCGAATCTAGATGGATCGGGGCTTGAAACACTTTATACAGTAAACGGAATCAACTCGACAGCACTCGATCTTATAGCTGGAAAGGTTTATTCGGCCGAATTAAACGGACAATATCATGTATCGGATCTAGATGGATCAAATCATACAACATTCAATACTGGACTTGGTCTATATGCTAGACAATTCACCCTTGATATAGACAGAGATGAAGATGGTGTTCGAAATTCTTCTGATCAATGTCCTTTAGACCCTAATAAATCTACTGCTGGTCAGTGTGGCTGCGGCGAACCAGATACTGATAGCGATTCAGATGGAACTGCTGATTGTGTGGATAGCTGTCCTACTGATGACCGGAAGACTGAAGCTGGAGTGTGCGGATGCGGCATAAGCGATGCGGATTCAGATAGCGATGGAACAAATGACTGTAACGATAGCTGCGCAAGCGATCCAGCTAAAACCGAAGAAGGGTTCTGTGGATGTGGAATATCAGATACAGACGGCAATTCAAATTCAATTGCAGATTGTCTTCCTGAAGAATCTTTGCATGCAAAATCAAAGCAACTCAGGTCGCAAGTCAGTAAGTCAGGAGATAAGTTTAGCGAAAAGAAAACTAAAAAATATCTAAAAGAACTTAAAGAGCTTGTAAATGATTATCCAGAGGAAGGGCGTGCATTCTCTAAGGCTGAGTTATTAACTCGATATGCTGCAATAAATAAGAAGGTAAAGCAATTAATGATAGCTATCAATGAAGGTGCACCTCAAAAGAAAAAACGAAACCAGTCAAAGAACCTGATAAGTAGGTTGCTTGTTGATCTGATACCGGATTAATAGAGAATTTATTCAATTTATGGATATGTCTAATATTAATTTAGTTTAGCATTTTTAAGAGGTATCCAAGAACGATGGAATGAACCCGCCTTTTTACCCACTCATTAAGAGAAGGTAAAAAGGCGGGTTCATTCCATCGTTAACTAAAGGTCGTGCTAAAACACGACCAGACATGCCGTGCAAATTGAGGTTTTCAGAGGTGCCCTAAAGCCAGACCAGGCAAATGACTGTTTAGTGATCGAGTAATTATGAGAACTGCTATGGTGTCCTTTTGGAGCCATCCTGTTTAGTATGGATCATTCTTATAAACGATGGCCGCAACATATTCAATTTTTTCCAACACTTATCGTAGTAATCTAGATTTCAAAAAGAGGGTGGCTCCAAATGTGTGGATGCCATATCCTGAAATTATTCTACAGTCAGTAATTGCTCGAAAAAGCCTCCGATTTGCAACTGCTTGTCGATAAAATGAATTTCAAGAATCCAATCTCTAGGCATGCCGTTTTTATCTGGGTCTCTCATTCTTTTATTATTTTCAGAATGAATATAATTTTCCAGCTCTTCTCCTTGCAATTTTTCATGAGGGAAGTTGCCAATTAAGTGACCACAGTGAACTTGTGGATACTCCCACCCTCGCTCTCTTGTTAGTTCAAGAACATAACTATACAGCTGCGCCCCAGTGATGTCTGGATTGCAATCAAAATAGGTCTTGCCAATGTGCCACGCTTCCTCGATTTCTTTCTGTATTTTTAATTTTTGAGGATCATTTCCCAATACATATGTCCTTCCAAAATCGGCTTCCCAGTCTTCAAAAACAGGACCAAAATCAAAAAAAACTATGTCATCAGATTGAATTTCGAGATCAGGGGGATTTTCTTTGTAAGGATGAAGAGTGTTAGCGCCAGATCTTACAATTCTCTTATGCCAGTATTTTTTTATACCATACATCTCGAAGGCTAAATTGTAGACTTCTGTGTTAAGAGTCTTCTCGGTAATTCCTGCACGGACAAGCTGACGGCTCTCAACTTCCTTAAAAAGCTTTGTAGCTTTCGTCTCAGCTTCTCGGAGCAATGAGTGTCTTTCAGACTGTATTTTTTCAGCAGTATTCATACATATTAGGGATATAACATTATAATGTACAGTCTATCCAAAAACCTCACTCAATCAAGCAAACTTGCTCAATAGTATTAACCAAGTTTGTATTGATGTAGATTATCTCAATGATTTCAATTTGTTGGGAAAATTAATATTAGCTAAAGACTCGGTTGATAATTATTAACCGAGTCTTTAAGAACCACTCTGCTTTTTTTCTCAGCGACCTCGTTAAAGTACTGATCTCAGGAAATATTACTTTAAATTGAACATAAGGAGGAAATATGGAGACTTCCCTACGCAGCCATCGCAGCTGATTTTAGTCTTTCAGCTAATCTTAAAAAAGCAGCAGGATTTCTTGGCTTTCCATTGATTCGGATCTCATAATGAAGATGAGGGCCTGTTGACCTTCCAGTTGAGCCACCACTTCCTAAAATTGTACCACGTGAAACGCTCTGTCCAACTTTAACTTTGATCTTACTTAGATGAGCATATCTGGTCACAACATGAGGAGTATGCTTCACATCAACATAAAGCCCATAAGTTCCATCTCTATCAACTTCAATCACTTTTCCAGAACCTGTAGCAAAAATTGGATCTCCTGTATTTAAATCAAAGTCTATACCTTTGTGAAATGCAGGTTTTCTTGTGAATGGAGATCTTCTAACCCCAAAACCTGATGTAACTTTTCCAGTTATAGGGCTACCCAATGGAAATCTATCTAAAAGTTCGACTAAATGAGTTATTCTATCTAAAACTTTTTCTGAGTATTCGGCTTCAAATGAAATAGGATCAAGGCTTGCTCTGTAGTCCTCAACCTCTGAGTCGCAATCATCAGTATTGCACTCACTTTCAAATCCCCCAACGCTATCATCACTCGGGGCACGACTGACTTTTTTACTTTCATTGCCCGTAACACCACTTAGAGCTAGTGCTCCGTCTAAAACTTGCTGAAGCTCATCTAGTTTTTTATCGATCTTTTTCTTGTAGATTAAACTTGTATTCTTTTCAGATTCTATCTCACCTAAAGCATCCTTTAACTCTTCATTCTCAGAAGTAAGCCTGTCACGTTCTTGTCTTGCAACTTGAAGGGAAACAAAGTGTTTCGCTCTAAGCATCTGAGCACGTCCATAATCACCAAGTACAGCAGTGAGCGCACCAACAAAAATGGTAACAAAAAGAAGCCCCCAGAGTACGGAGCGCATCGTAAATTTCAATTTTCTTACCTTTCCATCTTGTGATGAAACAAGCCAAAGGCAGAATGTTCGCTTAAACATAGAAGTGGTAGAGGGTACGGGATGCATGGGTTTGAGTCAATATGTATAAGTATTTGTTTTTATTAAATAATTTACCTTATTCGTTCTTAACTACAACTACTTCTATCGATCTTTAGATGAGATAAGCTCTCTTGCAGACTCACGCGCTAGATCAGTCACTCTAAAACCAGAGAGCATTCGGGCGATTTCCTCGACCCTCTCGGTATCAGAAAGCTCATAAACCCCTGTAATTGCTCTAGTTTCTTTTCCGACTTTTTTCTCGTCTTTTCTAACTAATAAATGGTGATCTGCCAAAGAAGCAACCTGAGGGAGATGAGTAATGCAAAGAACCTGTGAATCCTTGGCCAAGGCTCTTAACTTCTGACCTATCGCTCTTGCCACACCTCCAGAAACACCCGTGTCAACTTCATCAAAAACAAGAACACTAACCCCACCCCTATCTCGCAGCAGCTTTTTAAGAACAAGCATAATCCTTGAGAGCTCACCACCGGAGGCAACACTTTTCAGAGGCTTCATCTCTTCTCCAGGATTAGTTGAAACCAGGATCTGAACCCGATCAGTCCCATGTATATTTGGCTCAACTTTTTCTAAAGTAACACTGAAAGTAACTTCTTTCATATTTAGCTCACGAAGTTCAAAGGCAAGATCTCGCTCTAAGGACTTTGCGGCAGCTTGCCTGCTTTTAGAAAGTTTTGAAGCCAGAGTCAGAACATCTTCAAATAATCTATCCCTTTCTTTAGTTAAGTCGGCTAAATTACTATTTTCACCAAAGCTCCTTAAAAACTCTTCGGCCTCAGTTCTTAATCTTAAAAGTCCTGCATCATTTGTCTTGTACTTTCTTTCTAATCTGGCAATTTCAGATAGATGAGCCCTTTTTCCTTCAAGCGCTTCCTGATCTACATCAATTTCCGAGCGATACCGTTTGATTCCTCTTAAGGATGACTCAAAGTTTAAAACTCCCTGGTTATAATCTTCTAAAAATCCTAAAGTTGGGGAATCAAGTTTCCCAATTTCAATTCCCAAAGCTGATATTCGTGAAGAATATTCAGCTAATTCAAGAAGCCCAGATTCAAAATCACTAGAAATCTCAAGTAGCCTCTCTATATTACTTAATCTTCTAACCTCACCTTCGAGCTCTTCTTTAATTCCCTCTTTAATCTCGACACTACTTAACTCTTCAAGAGCAACTCTCGATTCTTCTCTCCTTCTTTCCTCGCTTTCACTATTTTCCAGAAGTGACTTAAGCCTTTGATCTATAGCCTTAAAATGTTCAAAGGTATTTTTATATCTTCCTATTAACTCATCGTGCTTGGCAAAAGAATCAACAACAAACAGATGATACTTAGAGTCCAAGAGCTCAATATGTTCACTTTGACTACAAAGAGTAACTAGCCCGCGAGTTATATCGCTTAGGAGAGTAACTGTTGCAAGTGATCCGTTTATGTAAACTTTATTCTTTGATCCTATAACTCTCTTTATAAGAATTTCACTTTCATCCTGAACCTGCTCAGGCAGATTAGCTAGTAAACTCTGATGTATATTAGAAAGATCTAAGACAGCACTTATCTCTAGTTCCTCTGCCCCTGCTCTTATAAGATCTCCTTTTGGTCTTCCACCTAGAATTATCTCTAGAGCAAACATCAGAATACTTTTCCCGGATCCAGTTTCTCCAGTAATAACATTTAGGCCTTTTGTGAAACTTACAGTGGCTTCTTCAATAACTGCTAAGTTTTTTATGTGAATCTCTCTAATCATTTTCTCTGTACTGGTTAAGAATTCCCCAGTGAAGCTTTTCACGCAGAACCTCAAAATAGCTTCTAAGAGGTGACCTAATCAACCTGCACGAGTGTTTAGCTCGTCTAACCCTTAACCTACTTGGACTACTTAGTGATGGTGTCTCTTGCCCATCGATCGTAACAGAAACATGATGCTTTGGATTTGGAACCCGGATCTCAATCTCCGAAGTTGGGGGAAGCACTATTGGTCGATGAGTAAGTGCGTGAGGACAAATAGGAGTAAGTAAAATCACTGAAAGACTAGGCGGAATAATTGGTCCGCCTGCTGCAAGAGAATATGCAGTAGACCCAGTTGGTGTTCCAATAATAACTCCATCAGCTCTGAGCTGAGTTAGATTCTCACCATCAACATATATGTCTAATGTTACTAATCCCGCTTCCATTGGTCTTTGAACAACAACATCATTTAAAGCTTGGGTATTGTAAGTTACAGTGCCTGATTCACTTACAACTTCTACTGTTAGGAGATCTCTCTCTACTACGGAAACTCGATCTAGATTTTCTAGTATATCCCTTACTTCATGAGGCAAGCTTTCGGTTAAAAATCCTAAAGTTCCAAAGTGAACCCCTAAGATAAGAGGCTTCTGAGATCTGACTAATCTTCCAGCACCTAGCAAAGTTCCGTCACCGCCCAGAGTAACTACTAGATCTGATGAGTTTACAAGCTCTCCTAAAGGAGTTGGTTTTTCACCAAGCGCTTCGGCTGAATATTTATCGTAAAGAATTTTTTTACCACTAGCCCAGGTGATTATATCCCTTAAAAGAACCTCTCCACCTTCAAGATGCGGTTTCTGGACTATCCCTAGTGTTTCCATCCTCAGTGGTACTATACGCAAAGAACTGATTAAAATCATTCTTTATGGTTTCTTTATCTCGAAACGGGACACCTGCCGCCTTTGCTACCCCTCGGCCTGGGGCTTCAGTAATAGTATCATAGACTTCATTAACAGAGGCTTGAGATTCGGGAGGAAGGAATTTTACAGGATCCAGTCTTTCGTAACCTGCTAGATCTACAATTGCATTTCCAATTGCATAAATAGCATAAGGGGGGAAAACCACTATTGCCCCTACAGTCATCGCTGTTTCACCAAGACCCTGCCCATAAGCCCAATTTTGTCCGACCTTAGTTAAAAGCTCTCCGGTTTTCTCTGGAGGTAATGGCTCAGCTATAACCTGATTTAAACTAGGAGATTCGGTTTTCTTTTGAGTGCACGCAAGAGTCAGGGATAAAACCCCTAAAAAAACCGACTTAAAAACCACGTTATCAGTCTAAGGGGTTCCTGGATTCTCGAAAAGGGGGTATTTTTAGCCCATGAGATTACTACTAACCGTGCTTTTATTGTCAGCTCCTGCATTTTCCGAAGAAAAGTTAGTCCAAGAAGGTATTCTTGATCATATGGATAAAGACAGGCGTGGTCCTGTTCTAACTGTAACTGCTAGTCGAGTTGGAGACTCTGGGCAAATTCTTGCTGATGCATATATACCCTATGAAGAGCTCAACAGATTTCCTATCAGATTTGAATTTTATGTAAATGGTGAACTCTATTCATCTCAGTTGAGATCTCCTGAGCTAAACCGGGCAGTCGGGATAACAGTTCCTAGAGAAAGAGCATCTTTACCATTTAATTATCAAGTTATTGCAACTCTTTTAACCCCAAATAGAGTTTATCCTACGGTAATTCAGGGTGCTGTATTTGAAACTGATCTTACAGCAAAAGCTGCCTGCACAGTAAGTATTGAATCGGCTGACCTTGAAGAAGAAGCCACTGAATATCGTGCGCCAAGTGCAGATTTAATTCAAAGCTCATCATCCTCGATGAATGTTTCATTTACTGCAACTTCAGATGATAGCTCTCTCGAGGTATCTGGGGTTCTTTCTGTAAGTGGTAATTCCGTATCAGGAAGTCTATCGACTACTCAAAATGAAGAAACAGTTTCAAGAAGTGTTGCGGGAACTTTTGAAAAGGATGGGGACACTATCTCTAGTCTTAGTGTTTCAGCAGAAAACTTTGATCTGAATTGTTCAGGACTTATTGAGGCAGAATAATAGTCTAGTGTGCCGTATATAAAGAACTTGGGGGTCAGGCCGGGAGGCCTTGCTAGCCTTTGTCTGGTCAGGCATCCCGACCCAAATAGATAGTGTCGGCTCCCCAAAGATCCCCTTCTTTGATTAGAGATTCTAGTCTCTATAGAATCAAGAAATGTTCGCTGGATTCCGTCCTGACCCACTACTACCTACCATAATACAGAGCCTACGAGATCCAGAATATCGTCCGTGCTATTTAGCATGCTTATCTGAACTATGTAAGATTCAACAATATGAGCGAGAATGCTTTGGTGCCACTGATTTTGAAGCCTCCAGAGTACTTCATCATGATCGTATTACAAAATGCTGCCTCGTCTTATTTAATGGCCTTGGCGAATTAACCGGGAATCTAGATCCACTTTCGAAGGCTGCCTTTGAGATGGGTCATAATGTAATAGTCCCAGGACTTCCACATCACTACTCAGGATGTAGAAAGGGAGACATTACGGTAAGAGATTTTATAAGAAGAGCCAACGAGATTGTCGAACTTGCTCGTGGCCTTGGAGAAGAGCTAATTCTTTGTGGTGCCTCTGCTGGCTCCCTTATGGCACTTGCAGGAGCAACTCAAAGTTCCGGAACTCCTACTAGATTAATTCTGGTTGCCCCAGCAACAAAATTTAGAGATACCCCTGAATGGCAAGTAGACATAATGATTAAGATTGCAGACACCTTCCCCGATAGCGATGAAATTCTTCCAGGAAAAAGAGCAGCTGGTGGATCAAGAAAAGCACTAGCTTCTATGTGCAAACTAAGAGAGGAAGTTAGATTCCTTCTTTTAAATTCAGATTTATCCCATATTAAGTCACTGGATGTTCTTCATGATCCAAAAGATCAGGCTTTAGATCCAAAATCTCCTAAAATCGCTATTGAATGGACGGGGTTGGATTTTGCTAAATCCTACGAAATTGAGTTTCCACTTCATAATAAAGAACCAGTTAACGATTGGTCAGAGGAATATGATTTAACCTTCACTCAATTGATAGAATTCTTTAAGTCAATTAAGTGCTAGTACTCACTTTCCATGGCTTTTGCTCTTTCCTCTCTTTCAGGATCGGCTACAAGTCCATCTAGAAGTAATCGTCCAAGTTTCTTATAGATCTCCTCTATCGGGGCAGTTTTTGCATCTGTGATTAATGGATCAATAAAATCTGGGTGAAATCTGAGCATATGCTCGAATACGGCTCTATCATGTGGTGATTTTGAAAGGATATTCCAGACATTCTTACCAACAAATGCAAAATCAAGAATTTTCCACCCTAATAAATGTTGAATGTACTGACCGGCAGTTAAAAGCTCTTCTGGAGCAGGAGGACGCTCAAAGGTATAGGAGCCATTACTTGCTCTCATTCTATCTGCAATAGCAACAAGGTTTTTAACAAGCTGCGGATGACACTCCTTTGAAAGTACTCGTTCTTCAAGAGTTGAATCAAGATAACTCATTGTAACAGGATGAACCCTTCTTAAAAGTGCATCATCAAGTTGTCTATTAAAGTTCTTAGTAAAAATTACAAGTAAATTATCTGATACAGCATCTATAGGATCACGAGATTCAAGCCAGATTCTTGCATCCTGAATTGGGCCTAGAAAGAAAGTATCAATTGATCCATCAGCCTTATCTAACTCATCTATCAGGAGTATAACTGGTGTAGTCTGACTTTTAACAAATGCTCTAGATATAATTCCTAAGTTCATCAACGCTTTTGAATCTACCTCTGAGCCAGATGCCATCGCCTTTGCAAGACCTAGAGTTGATGGAGACTCTATTAGATTCTGAAGCGGCATCCCAGCGTAACAGGATAAGCACATAAGCTCTGCACCGGTAATTTTTGCTAATGACTTTGCAAGAAAACTTTTTCCACAACCTGAAGGTCCTTCAAGGAGAACTGCCCTAATTCTAGAAACAGGTGTATTTAAAATTAATCCAAGTTGTACTGCTACAAATGGTAGACATTGATATCCAACCTCTTCGAGTTGCGCAGCAATATTTTGCGGGGAGCCCGCATTTGTAAGTCCAGAGATAGGCGTAACTTCAACCGATTTAACCTCTGCTGGGACAACCCTTGGTTTATCAAACCTAACAACCGAAAGACGCTTTTTATCCATCACCCCACAATTCTCGGGATTGCTACCATTTGGTTCAGAGAAAATATGATACTTTTCTTAATAATTACATATATTTATCCTTTGATTTCAGTAAATCTACCAGAAAGCCGACTAAATAAGACGTGGAGCAGCTTGCATCCGATAGGTACGGCATTTTAGACGAGTTAGGCGCTGGTGCTATGGGTAAAGTTTATCTTGCTCAAGATCTACTCTTAAATGAGAAGATCGCTCTTAAAATTTTAAGAAAAGAACTTTTAAATGATGAACAATCTCAAAAACGGTTTTTAAGAGAGATAAGTTTAACAAGGAAGGTTACACATCCAAACGTAGTTCGCACCTATGAAGCTGGTCGTTATTTGGATCAATACTTTGTATCAATGGAGTACGTTCCAGGAGTTACTCTAAAAGAGTATCTCCATGAAACCCCAAGCGATGAGGCTATTCATATCTTTAAGCAGATAGCTCAAGGACTTAGCGCAATTCATAAAGAAGATATAATTCATAGAGATCTTAAGCTTACAAACATCATTATCACCCCTGAAAAGGTGATAAAAATTACTGACTTTGGGATTGCAAGACCAAAAACCTCCGAACTTACCACCCAAGATGACATGCTAGGCACAGCTACACATATGGCTCCAGAGATCTGGAGGGGGGATGAGGCAACAAAACAAGCCGACCTTTATTCTCTTGGGGTGATTCTATATGAGCTCTTAACTGGAATACTGCCCTTTAACGCTTCATCTCCAATGGAGCTTATGTATAGCCATCTTCACGTACAACCTACCCCTCCAAAAAATGTACTAGATGGCTGCCCTGAGCATTTAAATAAACTAGCACTAGATCTCTTGGAAAAAGACCTAAATAAGAGAGTAAGAACTATAGATGAGGTATTATTAAGACTGGGGGACACTGTAGAAAAAGAAATTGTTCCCGAACCACAAGTTTTTCAAGGCTTTTTTTTGGAACCAAAAACACTAGATACAGACATACCAAAGATCGTACCAAGAATTAATCTTATAAAAGCATCTACTCCAAAAACTAAACTTGATTGGAAAACTCCATTACTATTTTGTTTATCATTTATTGCCTTATCTGCAATTTCGTTTCTCACACTAAAAAGCTGGGGAGATTTCTATGTACAGTTCGTAAGAATAGGGGGTCTTTTAACTGCATACACCTGGGGAGTCATAGCGATCTACTTTGCAAGTCTTTTAGTTTCAGCTCCAGTAGGTGCAATTATATCTGCTAGATTCGGAATTTTTTCAGGATTAACCAACTGGCTAATTTATAGCTGTTTGCCATTTATCTGGGGGATCATTTCAGCAACTTTATATTTTAAAGAAAATTTTACCGATTCACCTAGTTTAATTATATCTTTGATCTCAGATTCTACTAAGTATGGAATCGAATATTTAGTTAGCCTACCAATAATTCAGCCGCCGTATGGCTCATATGCGACTTTGGCTACTATAGGATTTTGCTTATCTTCATTAATAGTATTTAGAAACAGAGCTGTGAGAGCAAAAGTAAGTGTTACCTTAGTTTTGTTACTTTTACTCACTGTTCCACTTCTTCAACATTTCGAGTGGCCAGAGTATAAACTGCCGATCGGGCCAGTGTCGGTAGGCTTGACTGCAATTTCAATGTTTTGGTCTTTCGGTATGGTATTGGGGTTAAGATCGTCTAAAAGAAAAAACTAGTTCTTGTCAGTTTCGAAAGTTCTTTTTGTAATTCTACCCTTTGTTAGATCATAAGGAGATATTTCAACAACAACCTTATCTCCAGGAAGAACCCTAATATAGTTTCTTCTCATTTTACCAGCCAAATATGCTATTACTTGATGTCCATTATCGCATTCAATAAGAAACTTGGTGTCAGGGAAACACTCTTTAACAACACCACTCATTTCAATTCCGTCTTTACTCATCTGTACCCAATAATAGTGTAAGTTCGACCTTAAGTCACTACAGGCCCTAAAGCTCTAAATTTCTGATATCGCTTTTCTAAAAGTTCCTTAACTTTGAGACTACCTAACTCATTTAGGTGTTTAACAAGTGCAGTTCTCAGCGATTCGGCTGCTTCTTTATGGTTTCTATGAGCACCACCTGGAGGCTCAGGTACTACCTCATCTACAACTTTTAGTCTCAGTAAATCTGAAGCTGTTAACTGCAACATTTCTGCTGCAAGTGCTACATACTCTTGCATACTTCCACTTTCATTATGAAAAAGAATTGAAGCACACCCTTCAGGGGTAATAACTGAGTAACATGCATTCTCAAGCATAAGTATTCTGTCTGTAACACCAAGGGCTAGTGCTCCACCACTACCTCCCTCTCCTATTACTACTGAAATAGTCGGGACAGTTAATTCAGCCATCTCGATTAAGTTTGTTGCAATTGCTTCTGCCTGACCACGTTCTTCTGCCTCAAGTCCTGGAAAAGCTCCTTGAGTATCAATGAAAGTAATTAGTGGAAGATTAAACTTCTCAGCAAGTCTAAAGAGCCTTCTTGCTTTTCTATACCCTTCAGGGTTTGGCATTCCAAAGTTTCTTTTTAATCTTTCAGTTGTAGTTCTTCCACGTTGATGTCCTACTACCATTACAGGAAGGTCACCAAGTTTTGCTGTACCTCCTACAATAGCTGGGTCATCCCTAAAAAGTCTATCTCCATGAAGCTCCACAAAATCAGTCAGCATCAGTCTTATAAAATCGCTTGTGAATGGTCTATCAAAGTGTCTAGAAAGCTGAACACGTTGTATAGGCTTAAGTCGCCCGTAGACATCACTTCTGAGCTTAACTACTCGAGCCTCAAGCTTAGTAAAATCTGATATTTTATTCTGATCACCACTTGCTATCAGATCTTTTAATCTCTCAAGTTCTGCTTCTGCCTCAACCAGCTCTCGCTCAAACTCAAGAGGATTTTGAATCTCACTCATAAAACTTCACCTGCTACATTTAAAAGGTGATTCTCCCCTGTTTGAAGAATTTTTTCTAGTAGCTCTTCCTTCTTTAATTCATACACAAAAACACCCTTGGCTTTCGGCCCCCTATTTAAAGTTACCTCGTCGCCTCTAGTGACTCCAGATGTTGGCTCAACCACCCAGCCCCGCTTTTTTGGCTCGTTCTTCCAGTAGGTCATCTGCCTTTTAGCGTACTGTCTTGTCTCCTGAATAAACTCTTTAGTCCCCTCTTCTAGAGATTTTCTTTCAAGAAGGACTTCTGAAAATCCTTTATAACCTATACTTTTCATCGCCGGGTAATCAGAGCCATACTTAGAGATAAGCGCTTTAACCTCATCTAGAAGTCCTGAAGATAACATCCTTTCACATCTCTCCTCTATCCTTTTATAGAGCTGTTGTCTGTTCCACCAAATACAAACCATTCTTACTCCAGGAAGATTAGATCTAAAACTATGGCCTTCCTGAAATTCTCTTATACTTCTTCCAGTCATCAGCTTTACTTCAAGTGCTCTTTCGATTCTATGTCTATCATTTTTTGAAAGATTAATTTCTGGATCATAATCTTTTAATTCCTGAAAGAGGGACTCGGTGGATCGATTTTTCCACTCTTCACGAAGTTTATGTGATGCACCTGGAATTTCCGCTAAGCCATGTAAGAAAAGTGTAAGATACAAAGTGCTTCCTGCTACTATTATTGGAGTTTTACCTCTACGCTGAATCTGTTCTAAAGACTGCCTGGCAAGATTTACTACTTTTGCTGGATCAACAGATTCATTAGGATTAAAAATTTCTACAAGATGCTGAGGAATTTCACTTTCCTCCACTCCTGATCCAACCCGCATCTCACGGTAAACCTGCGAACCATCGAGTGAAATAATCTCTCCATTAAGTTCTTTGGATAGATAAAAAGCTAGCGATGATTTACCAGAGCTAGTAGGTCCTCCTATGACGAGAATCATCGTCCAAACCAACGCCCGACTTGATCAACAGAAAACTTTACCCAAAATGGACGCCCATGCGGGCAACGAGTTAGTACCTCTCTTGACGTATCTACTAAGGAGAAAGCTTCTTCTTTTGAAAGCTCATCTCCACTTCTAACACTCTTATGACATGCTAGCCTTGCTGCTACTCTATCCTCTAGGGATTTATACCTTTCGAATAGACCATCTGAACTGATCGCTATAAGGAGCTCTTCAATTATTATCTTAGGTGACAGGTGTGATATGCAGGCTGGAACAGATTTAAGGATGACTCCATTTTTCGTGAACTTAAAATTAAGCCCCGGAACTGCTGTTTCTTTTAGCTTTTCAAGCTCTTCTTCAGTACAGGATATCTCTTCGCTTATTAGTACCCCTTGCGAGCTACGATTTAGGTTATTCCTAATATGATCAAAATTTATTCTCTCATGGGCAGCATGCATATCCATCAGATAAAGCCCTTCGTCTGCTTCAAAAAGTAGGAAACACCTCGCATATTGTCCAATATAGCGAAGCCTATCATAAGGAATTTCAAGTGATTCTGGAGTTTGAAAGCCCGGTGTCTCTGGTGGATCAACTGGAGAAATAGGTGTACTTTTACCAACTACTACATGTGGGGTAATTGGCCTACTACCAATAAGCTCTTTTAGTGACCCTCGAACTGCATCTTTAACTACACTAAATATATGATTTGAATTTACAAATCTTACTTCAAGCTTTTGAGGATGCACATTAACATCGATCTCATGAAATGGAATTGATAATGAAATATAGCCTCTTGGCTGTTCTGACTCTTTTAACATCGAGTCAAATCCATCTCTTATAGCTCTTAGGATGAGTCTATCTGAAACAACTCTTCCATTTACCAAAACAGTGAAACTAACCTTTGATTTAGTTACAGAGGCCGGGTGTCCTATCAACCCTACTATATTTTCAGAGTTAACTTCACAAAGAGTTCCTGCAAATAACTGTCTAGCTCTTTCAAACTGGCTATTTGCCCTAAAAAGATTGATGACCTCCTCACCATCAACAAAGAGTCTGAAACGTGTATTAAAGTGGGCAAGACTAATTTGATTAATAAAAGTCTTAATCTTTTCTACCTCAGTCCTATCACTTGATAAAAATTTCCTTCTTGCAGGAGTATTAAAGAATAGATGCTCTATTGATATGTCTGTGCCTTTTGCAGTGTTTGAATCATCTACAGATCTTAATTTACCACCTTCGATGCGAACCCGAACGTTGCTTGTAAGTAGCTCAACCCTGGAAATCGAAGCAATTGCTGCAAGAGCCTCTCCTCGAAAACCAAAAGTTTTTATCTGGGTTAGATCGGAAGCATTTTTAATTTTTGAGGTCGCAAATCGTTCAAATGCTAAAATCGCGTCATCACGCTCCATTCCGCATCCATCATCAACAACTCTAATTAATCTTCTTCCCCCCTGCTTAACATAAACTGTTATGTCGGTACTTCCTGCATCAAGTGAATTATCTACAAGTTCCCTAACAACTGAAACTGGGCGCTCAACAACCTCGCCTGCTGCTATTTTGTTAGCTACATCATCTGGCAATACTCTAATCTTCATTGTTACCGCTCATTGAAGCACTGGTTTAATCGTAACGGTTCTCTCTTTCCCTCTAACTCCACCTGATCTTAATGTAAACTTTAACTCTTTATCTCTTCCCTTCTCTTGAACCTTTGCATCGACATCATCAACAGTAAAAACTCTTTCACCATCAACGGAATAGATAAGATCGGCCTCTGAAGGGTCAACTGAGATCTGAATTCCATACCTTGTTCTTACTGGTCTCTCCATAGGCTCTACACCAGCTCTTACGGCTGGACCATTTTCATAGACTCTTCTGACCATAGGGCCTTGGCTTGTATCAACCAATAGCCAGCCAATTTTAGGTCTTCTTACTCTTCCTGTAGTAACTAGCTCAGGCAAAATTCTTGTAATTTGATTAATCGGAACTGCAAATCCGATTCCTGCTGAATCCCCTGAGTTTGAAACGATCTGGGTATTTATTCCAATAAGTTTTCCATCCATATCCAAGAGTGGGCCTCCAGAATTTCCAGGATTGATTGCTGCATCTGTTTGGATAAGGGCGCGCATAGTTTTGTTGTTAGGATTTCTAACGGTTCGATCTATGCTGGATATAATCCCTGCTGTTAGGGTTCTGTTTAAACCAAATGGGTTTCCAATAGCTAAAACTCTTTGACCAACTGTAAGCTTTGATGAATCACCAAATTCAACCTGAGTTAAAGGGGTATCAGTTCTTGAGATCTGTATCAGAGCAATATCAGTATCTGGATCTTTTCCTACTAATGCGGCTTCGACTTTTTCACCAGACGACAAAAACACTTCTACACTTGCGCTATCTATTACATGTAAATTCGTTAATATAAGCCTTCGTTTAGAATCAATTACTACACCAGAGCCAACACCTTGCTTTTCTTGAACTCCACTAAAAATATCGAAAGGGTCAATCTGCAAACTAGTTGTGGATATGAATACCACGGTGTCACTCGTTTTTTTAAAAACTTCTATAGTCCGAGCCTCTTCGGGACTCCTCCAAGCTTCTGATAATGCGCTAGAGAATATAACCAACAAAATAAGAACAACCTTCATTTCTCTCCTCCTACGATCCTATCTACCTTAATCACTCCTGGTAAAAGTTCAAGGCTTCGCTTTAGTCCGTCTAACTGTTTTGCATCACTCACTTCAAGTTCAAACTGATTCACTGCCTTGCCACTTGGAGAAGTTTTCATGCTGGCACTTACAATATTTATACCGTTACTTGTAATCGCAGTTGTCATCTTGGCTAGTATACCAAGTTGATCTTGAGAAGTAACAACTATTGATACTCTCCTTGGCCTTGCTATTTCTGAGTCCCATTGTACGGGAATATAGCGCAATGGATCTGCATTAAGGATCTCTGAGCAGTGTGATGCGTGAATTGTAACCCCTCTGCCTCTTGTGATAAATCCGACTATTCTGTCTCCAGGGAGCGGCTCACAGCACTTTGCAAATCTTACTAGTACATCATCTAATCCACTTACTTTTATACCAACTCTATCTCGTGAGGCTTTAGCTGCTCGTTGAAATATTCTTTGAAGTGGTGACGACTCAACTTCTGTAAGTTTTTGCTCAACGCCAGGTTCACTAGGCAAAAGCTTAGCAACTACTTTTGGAGAACTTACCTTTCCATATCCAATTGCAGCGTAAAGGTCTGCTTCTGCTTTAAGACCCATCGACTCGGCTATTGTTTTAATCTTTCCTTCTTTTTCAAGTTTCTTGAGACTTAGCTTAACTTTTCTTAGGTCTTTAGCCAGAATATCGCTTCCTAAAGAAATTGATCTCGCCTGCTCTTCAGTTTTTAGGAACGCTCTAATTCTTTGTCGTGCTTTTCCTGAAACAACAAATCTTAGCCAATCCTTACTAGGAACGTGCCCTCTTTGGGTAATTATCTGAACTGTATCGCCATTAGAAAGTCGATGTTCAAGAGGAACGATTGATCCATTCACCCTTGCGCCGATTGTTTGGTGGCCAACATCAGTGTGAATTGTGTAAGCAAAATCAATTGGGGTTGAGTTTGATGGAAGTCTAAAAAGATCACCCTTTGGAGTAAACACAAAGACATCCTCAGGAAATAACTCTCCTTTTACACTCTGAATAAATTCATCAGGGTTTTTTAAATAGGCTTGTGTTTCTACTAGATCCTTGACCCATCCTAGATCAAAACCAAGACTACTACCTCCCTCTTTGTAACGCCAATGAGCAGCAATACCTTCTTCAGCGATTCTGTTCATATCAGCCGTTCTTATCTGTACCTCAACTCTAGCACCTCTTGAGCTAATAACAGTCGTATGAAGAGACTGATACATATTCGGTTTTGGCATTGCTATGTAATCTTTAACCCTGCCAGGAATCGGTTTAAAATTCGAGTGGATGATCCCCAAAGTTTCGTAGCATGCTCTTACACTTGATACGAGCACTCTAAATCCAATTACATCCATCACCTCTTCAAATGAAAGGCTATCCTTTTCCATTTTAGAAAAAATACTTGAGATGTGCTTAACACGACCCAAAACTTGGGCTGAGACTCCTGAATCTTCTAGTTTTTTTTGAATCTCATCAGCAGTTTCTTTAAGAAAAATCTCTCTATCGGGATTAGTTCTCTCTAGTTCAGCAACTAGGTGGTGGTAAATCTCAGGGCGTAAGTGTAAAAGACAAAGATCTTCTAGTTCCGATTTAATCCAATGAATACCAAGTCTATTAGCTAGGGGTGCATAGATCTCTTTTGTTTCAAGGGCGATTGCTCGTCTTTTCTCCTCTGACAAGGAGGAAAGAGTACGCATGTTATGCAATCTGTCGCATAACTTTACGAGAACAACTCTAATGTCTTTGGCCATGGCAATAAGCATCTTTCTAAAGCTTTCGGCCTGTTTTTCTTCTCTTGAATCAAATTGAACTCTCGTTAGCTTTGTAACGCCATCAACAATCTCAGCTATATCTTCACCAAATTTTTCGCTGAGGGATTTCTTTGTTGTATTACAGTCTTCGATACTATCATGAAGTAGTCCTGCAACTACCGAGGGAATATCAAGTTTAAGTTTACAAACTAAGAGTGCAGTTTCTATTAGATGATTTATGTAAGGTTCACCTGAGGCACGAACCTGCCCATCATGTGCTTTTAGTGCAAAATTATATGCTTCTTCTAAAATCTTTAGATCTGGGTTTGGGTGATATCGTGAAACCTCTTCAAAGAGGGTAGTGACTGGAATTATTGAAACAGTCAAGCGACAGATGCAACTCCGTTTCTATCATCATCTTCTTCGGTGTTATTTGAATCACCACTTGGTGTTAGCATCTCATCTAAAGAATCTTCTGAAGGTTCTAGGCTTTGAATTTCGTCTTCTGTCATGAAACGAACTTTACCATCTGCTATTTCTCTTAGAGCTGCGACTACTGCTTTATTTTCTTTGGCTTCTCCTGTTACTGTGTTCGCTCCAGTTAAAAGCTGTTTTGCTCTTTGAGCAGCAAGTAGTACAAGAGCAAATCTATTATTCATTTTTTCTAGGCAGTCTTCGACGGTGATTCGAGCCATAAGTTCCTTTCAGGGTAAATCGTATTTCTGGCCCGTTTTCTGGCGAAAACGGAGCTAAACCAGTAGTTTACGACTTTATTAGGAAAAACTCAATCCCTTCTGTCCCCTACTGCTTCTCTGGAAAATGGGCTAATTGGGGCGGGATCACGAGGCTTGGGGGGAGCTGCTACAGATGATCCCACATCCTGCTTTATAACAAACCCATCAGAGCCTAGCTTTGAGCGTATTCTAAAGAACGGCCCTGCTTCACCTAAAATCTCAACTAAAGCTCCCTGAGAAAGTCTGGCAATAACTTCTCCTTTGATCGATGGCCTATCAAGAACAACTGTATCAACCAGGATCTCTCTTTGTCCGGTTAGAGCTGGTTCTCTTGTTGGAAGAGTTGGGCCTTTCATATCTAAGGTAGGCTTTGGAAGGCTTTGGACTGGAGATTCGACAAGTTTAGGGGTAGGAGCAAGCTCAATCTGAGATAATACAAGATCTAGTGGATCTACAGTCACACGTTGAACTGACTCCTCTAATACAAGCTTTGGCTTTGGTGGCGAGAAGCTTTGAGACCATAATCCGGGTTCTTGGGAATACAGGTGGTAGTACGAGAAAACTCCAATAAGCACTATACTCACTATCCAGATCGAACTAAATTTTCTTTTCTGAACAATCGGTAGAGGGATATCTTTTGGTGCTTCAACTTCTGTTAAAAGTTTTAGCTCTTCAGCGGTAATTTTTATTAATTGATCCAAACTAGGGTCAGGATCTTTTTCAACTCGCTCAAAAGGTGCAGACAATATTGACAGAGGAACTTCATTTAGTTTTATCTGCGCACGAATCCACCAGAGAACAGCTTCAGATGATGAATCAAAATTTCTTTCAGCCCGTTTTGAAACCTCTCTATATTCTCCTGCTTCAAATAGTTCTTTTAATGAAGGCTCAGCCTTGATCTCTTCTGATTTTTTTTCGATCCGCTCCCCTAAAAACTCAGAAAATCCTAAGTCCAGATCTTCAGGTGGAAGTTTCTTCATCGTTCAAAAACATTCCTTAATGCTTTTTCAACTACTTTTGGTACAAAGCCAGATACGTCCCCACCATATTTTGCTACCTGTTTTACTACGGTGCTACTGATGTAAGAATTCTCCTCTCGTGCCACTAAAAACACTGTTTCCAGTTTAGGGGCTAGTTTTCTGTTGGTCAGTGCCATTTGGGTTTCATAATCATAGTCAGAAATTGCTCGTAGCCCTCTGATTATAGTTTTTGCTCCGATTTTTTTTGCAAATGAAACTAGTAGCCCATCAAAAGCTTGAGCCTTTACACGTTTATTTCTTTTAAACTGAGCCTCAATAAGAGCTACACGCTCATCAGGAGAAAATAGTGGTGTCTTTGAAGGATTTGCGAGAACTCCCACTACAACTCTGTCAAAGAGGAAAAGAGAGCGTTCAACTATATCAACATGTCCATTGGTCAGGGGATCAAACGATCCTGGAAAAACGGCTACGTTCATAGCTATTGACTATCGCATACCTAGTCATCTATTGGATAGCACTATGCGTTTAGCAGCAAAACAGAAAAGAGTACTAGATTGGAAGCGGGCTTTAAGTAGAGATTTTGATTCTAGTCCTTTAAAAGCAATTTTTTCTTCAAAACTATCCAGCTATGAGGAGGCTCTTAAAGAAAGCTGGGTGAAAAGTGAAGAATCTCAAATACTTACATCGCTTGAGAGGGATCTAGACTCACTTCAAGAGCAGGTTTTACTAGTTCCAAAAAGAAACTAGGATCAAAGGACTAAGAGTTTTTCTGATACATAGTTGGTTTATGGTATCATAACCACGTTAGATGTTTGAGAAGTTAATTGAAAAGCTAAGATTTCCTAACAGAGCTCCTAGCGAAGAGTCTCGCTTTTTAGAAGCTCTGTGCGCAGGGACAAATTACGACCCACTAGTGCTTGGGCGAAATGTTAATGGTCGCCATGAAAGAGCTATGTTTCTTCACTGCAAAGATGAAGATGGAAACTCTGAACCTAAATTCGAGGTAAGAGTTACTAAAAGTCTATTTAGAACAAAATATGAGCTATTTGAAAAAAACATTGATGAACGTGGAGTTTTTTCATCTAAGCTTTTTGCTAGCCATTATGATTTAGCCTCTTTGAAAAATGCATTAGATAAAACACCAGTAGATGAAGATCTTATAAATAACAAATTCAAACCATCTGAGGCTGGTAATGTGGTTACAAATCTCTGGGCAGGGTTAAAGGTTAGTTTAAGAAACATTACTAACGCTCAAAATTCTTAACTGCGTTTAGTCTATCTACTCTCTTTGCAGGATTTTAAGAGCCAATCACCTTGATTATCAGAAACTGGGCGTAAGATAAGTTCCTCTTTGGTAACATTTAGGATCTGAAAAGATTGTGGCTTTTCAGTCACATGGACACTATGTCCATCAATTAGCCCATGATTGAAAGTAAGGATGTCACCTTTTAGTGTTATTTTATATGAACCTTCAAAATCGCCAGAATACTGATCACCATCTATGTGAAACTCAACTGCAGGATCATTGCAGTCTCGCCACCAACCACCCTGAAGTGCTTCAAGAGAATACGTTTGTGCATGAGCTGAGGCAGTAATAAGTAAAAATGCTAACGCTATAAAAGCTTTGATTTGACGAGCAATGTGTGGATGAACTCTCATAAAATTATATCGAGCACAATCTACCCTACCCTTATTCGAACCATTCTATCAATTAGAATCGCTCTGCGACAGCACATGAATAATAAAAACAGGGGTCAGGCCTGCCAGCCTGACCCACAAGTGACAAACAAAAACTAAAAATATATTAACACTCTAAAACGGGACCCCTGTAAGTTTTTCAACTACTCGCTCGATAGCTGCTTTTACTTGATCTGAACTTTCATTTTTATGATGATTCCTAAGAAATGAAACTGCCCTTGATCCCCCGAGCTCACCAATCGCATTAACTGCACTTAGCCTCACACTTGCATCAGAGTCCTCAAGAGCAGAAATAGTGAGATCTAATCCGCGTGCATCCTTAAGTGCACCAATAGTTATTAAAGCTTCTTTTCTAATTACATAAGACTCATGATTCAAAAGAATCTTCAGCCCCTCAAGTAAACCTACTGGTTTTCTTTGAAGAGCAAGGGGAAGAGCCTCTAAAATCTGCTCTTCTGTCCCACCAACAAAAGCTCCAAGCAGTTCATCTGTTGCAAGTTCAGCTACTGGAACATCTATCTTAGGGGGAGGGGGCAATTCAAGTTTTTTTTCTGCTGCTTGCCTTGGAGTGACACCTCCTGTTGAGGCTTCTTTTAGAATTCTAGCTCCAAGAATTACACCTAAAGTAAGGAATAAAAATCCAGCCAAGAATAACCCAACTCTAACCCAATCAAACTTTTCTTTCTGTCCCTGTTCAGCCCAAAGGCTTTCTCGTTCACGTCTAAGAAGTTCAGCTCTTTTGAGTATATCATCTGAGTCAGAAGATTTCTGATCAGTGCTTTTTGTCACAGGTAGAATCGGAACCTGAACTGAGAGTGCTTTTGCTAGCTCTGTAACAAACTCTTTAGCAGTTTTAAATCGCTCTTCAGGATTCTTTGAAAAAGCAACTTCAAAAACCTGCTCCAAAGCTAAAGGCAACTCTGGAGCAAGTTCCGTAAGAGAAAGTTTATTACCGGACAAAATATTTCCAACAACTGAATTGAAAGATCCACCCTGAAAAGGTCTTTTCCCTGTTAGGCACTCAAAAGCTACAACCGCTAAACTAAAATGATCTGACTGTGGTTTTAGGACATGGTTTAACACCTGCTCTGGGCTCATATAGCCAGGGGTTCCCATGATAAGCTCGGACTGAGCAGAGTCACCAACTACCGCCACACCGAAATCTAAAATACACACTTCACCAGATTTAGTGCATAGAATGTTACTAGGCTTTATATCCTTATGAATAACTCCTTTTGCGTGGGCGTAGTCTAGCCCTTCAGCAACCTTTTTAACTATTTCGATTGTATGCTCTGGAGAGATTCTTCCACGATCTTTTATTAAACTTTCTAGTACCTCACCTTCTAAGTAATCCATTACAATAAATGGTGGATCTACTTCAGTGTTAACTTCGAAAATAGTGACTATGTTTGGATGTCTTAAGTTGCCAGCGGATCTTGCTTCAATTTTGAACCTTTCTAATGCTGCATCAGAACTAAATGCATTATTTCCTGCTTTGGTTCTTAAAACTTTAACCGCTACTGTTCGGCCAATCTCCGGGTCTTTTGCCTTATAGACAACCCCCATGGAGCCCCTTCCAACAGTGCTGATAATTTCGTACTTTCCAATGGTGCGCTCCATTAGAACAATTTATAACCAAGATTGAGTTCTTATGAAACCGACCGAGTAACCGTTTAAAGTATTCGAACTTATAGTGTATTTAGAGGCTTTAGTAGATGATAATTAGAATTTTAGGCAATTCTGGTGGTCAAAGCCTGATCGGCTTTGTAGATTTTTTAAACGGTTACTTGCTTTCACCCCCGATTTTCTCCGAAAATCGACCCCTGAGGGGTGGTAGAGACAATTAGGTGATTTCTAGAGCTTTGATATGGTACCTTTAAACAGTAAACCGACCGAAATTAAGCGTCTAAATGAAGCCTCTTTGAGGATAACCTGGGAAAACGGGGAAATTGTAACATTATCAAGTAAGACCCTAAGGGAACTCTGCCCCTGTGCTCTTTGTAAGGAGCAACGAGGCGATACAACCCACTCAAAGCCCCTGACAAGTAAGCACTCTAAACTAAAAATTGTAGAACATACAAAAGACGAGTCTCTTAGCTTACAATCAGTCTCAGCAGTAGGAACTTATGCTATTTCAATCGCTTGGGGAGATGGTCATAGTACAGGAATTTATACTTACCCGTATCTATTGGAGCTATCAAAGCAGACTTGAAAGATCGATACTTTTGTAGCTCGATGGTTTTCTCACCTTTCCACTGGCATCAAATCCAACAGCGTAATATTCAGTGCCAACTGGAACTGAGACTACTCTAACAACTGAGTCGGGCCATTTGATATCTTGATTACAGTGCCATTCATCTTTATTTAGTTCACGGCTTCCAGAATTCCAACTAGAGAGTTTTACGAATTTCTCAAGGTTATTATCGCACACCATATCATATGCTTCTGCAACAGGTAGGCCAAAGGTTAAGGCATTCCACCAAAGTGTATAAGCAACATCTGCTAAGCCATCTAATGCTTCAATCTTGTCAGGTGATCTTATGGATTTATATTTAACCGATTCAGGGTCTTTTATTTCAGTACCATCGATCGTTAGTGATACTCCGAGACCTTTAATTATGTACTCTAAGAGCTCAGAGAGAAGAAGCTGCGCTCCAAGCTCTCTGTCCTTTTCTGAGCCAAAATTGCAATTTTCCGATATCTCTCTTCCAGAGAGTTTTATAAATTTTACTACCTTATCTCCATTCATAAAGGAGACTTTTAGCACGCATCAGTATCTAATAATACTCCCTCAGCCCGGCCGTTTTTAGTATCTTTATCGTAATGTAGATCAAACTCTCTATTTTTCTGCAAAAGATGGTGCAATTTAATGTTTAGTGCCTTTTCTGTAAGACCTTTTGAGTTCTCTATCGTATCTTTAATTTTTCTAGCAGTTTCCAAAGCATGGCTTAAATGGTTCATCTCGTGCTCGATTAAAGCTGCAGTATATCTTCCCCATTCAGTGCAATTACCATCCCAGGCAGGATGTGTAAGGGATAATTTTACCGTTACTTTAGGATCTGAAAAGTCTTTCTTCCAAGACCACCGAATATCCCACCCGGCATATGCATGTCTTTGAACCCCAAACTGATCCTTTGGGCCATTTTTATTAATGCTTTCTAAAACCTCAGTAAGATTTTCACCTTGGACTTTATATGGCTTGATCTCATAGCTTATCGATATTCCGCCTATTAGTGCAGCCATCAAATATGAAAGCATTATTGAACTATATATTCAGCAAAGTATATATTTGTTACTACAGGCTCCTCATAACCAAGAGCTTCGTTTAAAGCTTCAATCAGCTCTTCTTTTATCTGATCTTTACCATCAACAGTTAAAACTTCAGCAACCTTCTTAGCAGACAAAACTCTGATTACTGCATCCTTAAGAATTGGTTCTTTCTCGAAAAATTGTGGTGGCATTGCGGTTGGATCAGCTGCAGCACCTCCTGCCCCTCCACCTCCATGACCTCCGCCTTTTCCTCCTTTTGGAGTGGTTACTCTAATTAGAGCAGTTAAGTCATATTCAAGAAGAAGAGTTACTTTAAGAAAACTCTTTTGCTCTGAGAGATTTACAATAAATGTGTCAAACTTTGCTAACTTATACTCTGGGAGTGGTTCTTCAATTACTTCTTCTTTATCTCCTCCGCCAAGCAGCATCGGAACTGCCAGTGCAAGAATAAGAACTACTACCCCTATTCCTGCAAAGAGAACTATTTTCTTTTTCCCTTTCTTTGGAGCCGCCTCTTCGCCCTCTTTTGGTTCTTCTTCTTTTGCCATATCAAATAGTTAATCGGCATATTTGGGGGAATTCATTAGTGAATTTTCGCAGACAACTAAGCACTTGATATTATTAACTATTTTGTCTTAAGTTTTGTCTCCTTGGTTTTTATTCGCCTCTCCCCTAAACTCCACTGGCGTTTGAAGATTCTAGTTTTAGCTCCACAACCTTTTTATCAGGAACGAGGCACTCCGATTGCTGTTAGACTTTTATTAGAGGCACTCTCAAAGATTCCTGACCTCGAAGTTCATCTACTCACATATTTTGAAGGTGAAGATATTGCTGTCCCTGGAGTGCATCATAGATCCTGGGCGCCATCATTTCTTTATGGTGTTAAACCTGGGATCTCCTTAAAGAAACTTCTCCTGGATCTATTTTTCTTATTTTCAGCCATAAAGATTTTTATAAAACAAAGACCTGATGTTCTTCATTGCATTGAGGAGGCATGTTTCATGTCTGCAATTTTAAAACCTCTACATAAAACGAATTTTGTTTTTGATATGGATTCAAGGGTAGTTGAACAGGCTGTAACCCGTTGGAGATTGCTTGGATTCGTACGATTCTTTCTTGAAGGAATAGAAAAGTATTCAATTAAAAACGCACTTGCAGTTGTTGGAGTTTGTCCAGCTCTTGTTGAGTATGCAAAAAAATGTGGCGCAAAGAATACTTTTCTCTTAACTGACATTTCACTACTTGAATCTCCAAGTGGAAAAACTGAGATAAGAGAATCGCTAGACCTTGATAAAAGTAAGAAAATAGTTCTTTATGTTGGCAATCTTGAAGAATATCAAGGGATAGATCTCTTACTAGAGTCCGCTAAGATTGTTACTAATCATAGCCCTAATGTGCATTTTGTATTAATAGGTGGAAGGAACGATCATATCTCTCATTACCGAGAGATAACATTCTCTCTTGAAATATCCCAGAATGTTCACTTTCTTGGGCCAAGACCCTCTTCATCACTAGCTGATTATTTCCTTGAAGTGGACGTTGTTGCATCTCCAAGGATCTCTGGAGAGAACACTCCAATGAAGCTTTATTCATACCTTGACTCTGGAAAGCCCTTGGTAGCTACTAAAATTGAAAGTCATACCCAGATCGTCACTGATAAGGAATGTTACTTAGGAGATCCAACCCCAAAAGATTTTGCAAATGCTATAATGGATGCTTTGAATGATAAGGATAAAGCGCAAGTCGCAAAGGAATTAGTAGCTCGGAAATATTCGAGAGAAGCATTCTTTAAAAATGTGAAAATAATTTATGAAGAGATTATAACTTGGGTCGGGAGGCCTGACCCCCAAGTTTAAAAATTATCCCCCTAATAAACTTTCCCTATAGCCATCGCAACAGCTATCTCTACCCTTAGAACCCGATCAGAAAGTTTAATTTTTTTGAAATCTTTCATCATTGCCACTTCTGATTCACTAAATCCTGCTTCTGGACCTACACTTAGCAAACTTGGAGTTTTAATACTTTCGGTTGAATCTCCGTCAGGTGTGAAAAGAATCCCATTTATGCTTGTTTCATTTTTGAGAAACTCTGGAAGTGATTTGTATATTTTTATATCTGGGCCATGTGAATCACCAGTTTGTTCGAGAGATTTTATAACTTCAATCTCTAGATTTTTAAGAATATTAGCAGATAAATAGCTCTTTTCACCTCGTTCTGTCTTAACAAAGCAAAGTTTTTTGACTCCGGTTTGAACAGCAACTGCTAAGACCTTTTTTATAGTCTGTGGCCTTGAAAGGCCAACCATCAGTGTTACATCAAGCCTTTCTAAGGGAGGTAATTTTTTTAGAAGCCTGATTATAACTACCTCATTCCTTTCATCTTCAATTCTACCCCAGAATCGTTCTCCTCCTAGTATCGAAACTGGGAGCTCGAACCCTATTCCTTGAGCTACTCTTATTTTAGGAATTTTTATCAGATCCCCATAAATTTCGTCTGAATGAACTATAAGAGCATTCATAGTTATGGCGCACTTTGATTAAAACTTTTATACTCAGTAAGAGGTTTTTTTATGTTTTTGCTGCTTAATATACTTATTTTTGTTTCCATTTCATTTGCTCAAAGCTCTTCTATAATTTTAGTAACTATTGAGTCAAACAGCGATCTCTCTTGGAAGTTTTATACACCGGAAGGAGAGCTTTCAGCATCAATTAATAGTTTTGGGAAGCTTGGGGATCATCTAATGCCTGGAGCTTGGAATGAAGGAAATATAGCATTAGTCAAAGAAGGTGATGATATTCAATGGGAAATTAGAGACCAAAATGGTGAAGTTGAAACCGTAACTCATGGAAAACGAAAAGATATTCTAGTTGGTGGCGGAGATTTTAATGGTGACGGAATCCATGATCCACTAAGGATTAAGGGTAAGAATATGGTTTGGGTTGCCAGAGGTGTAGGAAAAACGAAGCTTGGAGTTAGGGCATCCGACAAACCATTCTTTGTAAATTTAGATGGAACAAGAGACTATGTTGCAGTTCTTAGAGGAAATAGAATTCTTGTCCGTGATATATTAACAGGCTCGAGTAGTACGATCGGTCTTAGAAAAACTTTTACAAATGCTCCACTTCCAGTTAAACAAAAAAATGGAAAGGACCTTTTTGCTTTTATCGAGACAGATGAAACTAAATCTAAAATATTTTTAATTAGGCGTGACGGGCGACCATTCAAAAGAAGAGCTATATCAGCAACTGGGACAGCAATTGTTGGTGATTTTCTACCAAGTGATGGCGAGGAAATAGCAATACAATCGAACGATGGCTTTGAAATTATTAATCCAAGGTCCGGGGCATCAAGATCGTTAGCTCTACCTGAAGGAATACCTGTAGATAGTATTAATATTAATTCCTTCAGCGAAGGTGGAGGCTCCTGCTCAAATGAAAGCAGATCTCCAAGTGACGGGAATGAAGGATTTCTATGGAAGCCAGTTTCGGATACTACTGGTAAATTAGTAGTGTTACTTCCCTCCTCATTAACAGGAAAAATTAGCTCTGTTAAACTTGTTAAAGACTCTCTCGATGAAACTGGATGGCTTTCATCAGTTGCTAACGGAAATAGGGAACATTACAGATTCGAAAAGGCTGGCTCAGGGTATCCTAACAACACTAAGGTTGTTGTAAATCTAAAAGCTGGGTGTGTGATCAGCTATACGATTCCTGATACTAGTGAGAGATGGGATTAACCAAATGGTTCCTAGTCAGGTTTTTAACCTGCCCTTAGCATTAAGGACTGGCTTCCTCCTTCGCTGAAGCTACGGAGGACATGAAAGCCCAGTCCAGACATAGATCCTCACGGCTCCAGTAAAAAAATTGGTCGATCCCTACATCAACACTCGTCTAATCGCTTCGCCAACTTCATCGATAGTTTTAGATCCGTCTATCTTATGAAGTCTCTCACCTGAATAGTGATCAACTACGATCTTACTTTGAGCTTCATAAACCTTAAGCCTATTCTCGATCACATCCAGGGTATCGTCTACACGACCTTGAACTTTTGCTCTCTCTAGGAGCCTTCTGACAATATCATCATGAGGAACAACAAGTTCAATAATATGAGTTAGTGGATAACTTTTAAGAATTTTATCCAACGCCTCAGCTTGAGCTTTTGTTCTAGGAAAACCATCTAACAAGAAACCTTTCGCACACTCGCCACTACCTAGTCTCTCTCCCACAATAGACGTAATGAGATCATCAGAAACTAATTCACCTTTAGCCAGAATCCCTTCAACTTTCTTGCCAAGATCACTTCCACTTGAAACTGCATCTCTTAACATTCCTCCAGTAGAGATATGCGGAATGTTAAGATACTTACACACCTTTTCTGCTTGAGTTCCTTTTCCAGAGCCGGGAGGACCAACCAGAAGGATTCTTTTCATATTATCGCTTTAAAATTCTGGAACGATTATAAGAAGCAGAGCCCACTCCTCTTAGTTTTGGTTGCTTACTCATAAATGCCTCATAGTTTCTACTTACCATGATAGACTCAATCTGGGCAGCGGTGTCTAGAGTTACAGAGACTGCAATTAGAACAGCGGTTCCACCAAAAACAGCTGCAAAACTAGCAGCATTTAATTCAAAGTAAATTAACTGTGGAACAACACAAATTAGGGCTAAATAGAGCCCACCCCAAAGGGTTAATCGGCCTAACAATGATTCAAGATACTCTGCAGTTTGCTTACCAGGTCTGACTGAAGGAATGAATCCACCACCTTTTTTAAGATTCTCAGCTACCTCATCTGGATTATAGATGATCGAAGCATAAAAATAGGCAAAAAACATTATTAGTACTACTAAAACAACCTCATACCCAAGCTGCCCTGGTGAAAGTTCTGCTAAGATGCTTTGGACTGCTTCATTCTGACTAAAGGAGAGTGTCATAGCTGGAATCGATAAAAGAGCATATGCAAAGATCGGCGGTAAAACTCCAGACATATTCAGCTTTAATGGCATAAACTGAGTCTGAGCCTGCGTAAGCCTATTTCCAACCATTCTTTTAGGATACTGAACAGGAACTTTCCTTGAAGAGCGTTCAACAAAAACGATAAAGTATATGGTGGCTAGACAGAAAGCTAATAAAAAGACCATCGTTAATGCAGAAATCTCATGCTGTCTGACAAGCTCTGCTGTCCCTGCTAGAACAGAGGGCATCTGAGCAACAATTCCTGCAAAGATTAGAACGCTAATTCCATTTCCTAAACCTTTCTCTGTAATCTGCTCTCCAAGCCACATTATAAATGCAGTACCTGCAGTTAGAGTGAACATTGTAACAAGAATAAACTCAGGGCCATCGTAATATACCATACCCGTACTAGCCTGCAGTCCTGCAGCTATGAAGTATCCTTGAATTAGTGCTAATCCGATCGTCGCTTGACGTGTAATTCTTGTAATAACTTTTCTACCCGCCTCTCCTTCTTTCTTTAAGGACTCCAAAGTAGGGATTACTGGAGTTAATAACTGCATAATGATCGATACACTTATGTAAGGCGCCACTCCGAGAGTAAAGACGGAAAAGTTCTCTAGGGCTCCGCCTGAAAACATATTAACAATACCGAACAAGGTTCCAGCAGATTGTTGAAACTGATTTCTAAGGGTCTCAACATTTATCCCAGGCAATGAAACGAAAACGCCAAGCCTATAAACAGCTAGCATTCCCAAGGTAAAAAATAGCCTGGTGCGTAATTCTGGAACTCGACCGATATTTGCTAAGCCGCTCACCCGTTTATCTCTAAATTATATTATCTCTACTGTACCACCAGCATTTTCAATAGCAGCTCTTGCACCTTCTGAAATTGCATTCACTTTCAAAGTAAGTTTCTTTGAGAATGATCCTCCACCTAGAACCTTAAATCCTGCAGACTGTCTAGGTTTAATATTAAGCCCTTGTGCAACTAAAAACTCAGGTGTCACCTCAGTACCATCTTCAAGAGTTGAAAGCCAAGTTAGCGAAACTAAGCTATAGCGGTTATTTCCCGCAATATCTTTGCGTGACCTAAATCCAACTTTTGGAACTCTTCTATAAAGAGGCATCTGACCTCCTTCAAAGTGTCTATGAATTGTTCCACCAGTTCTCGCAGTCTGTCCTTTACCACCTCTACCTGAGGTTTTTCCTAAACCTGAACCTTCTCCAATCCCTCTTCTCTTTCTTCGGTGCCTTGAGCCAGGAACTGGGCTTAAATTTTCTAAACGGCTAGTCATACATCCCTCTCAACTTTAACTATGTGCTGAACCTTGTTTAACATCCCTAATAAACTAGGATTTACATTATATACTTTGCTCTTTCCAATGCGAGATAAACCTAAAGAGTCTAGTACTCGTCTAAACTTAGCAGATCTTGCAATTGGACTTCTTGTTAAAGTTACCTTTACCTTTTCCATAATCAGAATGGGTGATAGCCCATCTCCTCTAAAGATATTCCCCTAATGGCTGCAACACTTTCAGGATCCATAAGAGCAAGGAAACCTCTCATTGTAGCTTGAACTACGTTGTGGGGATTACTTGATCCGATGATCTTAGTTCTGATGTTACTAACGCCACATAATTCCACAAGCGCTCTTACAGCAGATCCAGCAATTACTCCAGTACCTGGCATTGCTGGCTTTAGAACTACCTTTGTTGGTCCATACTGACCGACTACATCATGAGTTATAGTTCCTTTACGAAGAGGAACTTTGATCATCTGCTTTTTTGCTCTCTCGGTAGCTTTTCTTAGTGCATCAGGCACCTCACCAGCTTTACCAAGGCCAAAACCAACACGTCCCTTTCCGTCACCTACTGCAACAAGTGCACTAAAGCTGAACCTTCTACCACCTTTAACGACCTTCGCTACTCTAGCGATGTTGATGGTTTTCTCTTGAGTTTCTCCGATCTCACTTGATGGAAGAATTCTTGAAACTAACTTTGATTTTTTACTCATAAACTAAGGCCTCCCTCTCTGGCACCTTCAGCAACCGCAGAAACTCTTCCAGCATAAAGATAGCCATTCCTATCAAACACAGCTGCACTAAGTTTCTTCTCCTTTGCTCTTGTTGCTAACGCTTTTCCAACTGCTTTTGCTGCTTCAACACTTTTTGTTGACCCTGTAATTGACAGTCCTTTTTCTTGTGTAGATGCCGTAGCCAGCACGACTCCAGTATCGTCACAAATTAACTGTGCAAAAGTATGCTTACTGCTTCTAAAAACAGTCAATCTCGGACGCTCTGTTGTGCCCGATATCTTCTTTCTGATCCTGATTTTTGCTCTTATACGACAATTTTTCATAACACCCTATTTCTTACCAGTCTTACCTGCTTTTCTTCTAATAGTTTCATCTGTGTACTTAATTCCTTTACCTAAGTAAGGCTCAGGAGGACAAACTCTTCTTATTCTAGCAGCAAGAGTTCCTAGAACTTCCTTATCGCAAGACTCAAGCTCAATCACGTTCTTATTGACTGAACAATTAACTCCCTTTGGGATAACAACTTTAACATCGTGTGAGTATCCAGTTGCTAAAGTCATAATCTGACCCGCAACCTTTGCTGTGAACCCTACTCCGTTTAACTCTAAAGATCTCTTCCAACCTTGAGTTACACCCTTAACCATATTGTTTACAATCGCTCTGGTGGTTCCAAAATTGGCTTTGTGTTGCTTGTCCAGAGTATCTGCCTTAACTAATCCGATCACCAAAGCGTCGTTTTCTTGGGCAACCTTAACACCTGCTCCATACACATAATGAAGCTCCCCTTTTGGGCCTTTAATTGAAACTTTACTTCCTGCAACCTGAGCAGTAACTCCCTTAGGAAGTCCAACTGGCTGTTTTCCGATCCTTGACATAAAAACTATCTCCTACCCAATCAAAGCTACAACTTCACCACCAACTTTACGTTTTCTGGCTTCCCTATCGGTCATTAGTCCACTGGATGTTGAAACGATTGCTATACCTAATCCGCTCATAACTTTTGGAAGCTCATTTACTTTTGAGTAAACACGTCTTCCTGGTTTACTTATCTTTTTGATTAAAGTCATGGCAGGCCTTCCATTTCCATAATACTTCAAGTGAACCATCACTTCGCCTTGTGGAGTTGATGGATCTTTTACCGCATCATAAGAATCAATAAAGCCTTCTTTACGTAAGAGTCCGAGTAAACGCTCTGAAGCCTTTGATTTAGGCACCTTAACTGCATGGTGCCCAGCAGTCTGAGCATTTTTTAGTCTTACTAACGTATCAACAACTGGATCCATATCTTCTCCTAGATTCTATTTCCTAAAGGGTATTCCTAAACCTTGCAAAAGAGCTCTACTCTCTTCGTCAGTCTTTGAAGTGGTAACAAAGGTAATATCCATACCTCTTACCTTATCAACTTTATCAACCTCAACTTCTGGAAAAATTATCTGCTCTCTTACTCCCATCGTAAAATTGCCTCTTCCATCAAAACCCTTTTTCGGAACTCCTCTAAAATCTCTAACCCTTGGAAGAGCAACAGAGATTAAACGATCTAAAAAGCTCCACATCCTCTCTTTTCTTAATGTCACCATACAGCCGACTGGTAGGTTTTCCTTTAGCTTGAATGCTGCAATTGCCTTCTTCGATTTAGTAACAACTGGTTTTTGACCAGATATTCGTGCCAATGCATACTCAATATACTGAGTGACTTTAGGATTATTTACTGACTCTCCCCCAAACCCAACGTTAATGACTATCTTCTCTAAACGAGGAACTTGCATTACTGACTTGTAGCTGAACTCTTCTTTCAGTTTTGGAGCTACTTCTTCTTTATATTTTTTACTTAGTCGATTCATATCTGAACAAACTCCTTACCATCTAAATAACCCCTAACTTTCTTACCATCTTTTAAAACTTTAACTTCAAGCTTAACCGGCCCCTTCTTCTTGTCGGAGTAATAAGCAAGATTAGAGATGTGAATTCCAGATTCCTTCTGTACTTTACCACCAGTTTCATTTGCAGTTTTAGCTCTTTGATGGTGAGTTGAGTGGTTAAGCCCTTCAACCACTACTCGGTTTTTGCTTTCAAAACTTATAATTTTCCCAGTTTTTCCCTTAAGTGGTCTTTTATTTTTATTTCCACCAGATACTACAATTACAGTATCACCAACTTTCATCATAAAACCTCCGGCGCTAATGAAATGATCTTTGTAAAGGATTTACCCCTTAACTCTCTTGCTACTGGGCCAAAAATACGTGTCCCTACAGGCTCTTTCTGAGCATTGATTAAAACACAGCTATTATCATCGAACCTTATAAATGAGCCGTCATCTCTAGGGGTTTCCTTTGAAGTTCTGACTACCACTGCCTTCACCACTGACCCTTTTTGAATTTTAGACTGTGGTATCGCTTCTTTTACGGCACAAACGATAACGTCTCCGACCCGCGCATATCTTCTTCTACTGCCCCCAAGAACTTTAACGCACTGAACGCGTCTTGCTCCTGAGTTATCAGCTACCATTAACATTGATTTAAGCTGTATCATGATCTATTACTCCGCTTTAGCTACTACCTTTGAAACTTTCCATCTTTTTCGAGCTGAGATTGGGTTACTTTCTCTAATAACAACTGTATCCCCAACTCCACATTCATTCTTCTCATCATGAACCAAAAATTTAAAACTTTTTGACACAAATTTTTTGTAAGTAGGATGTCTCAAGCTCTGAGAAACAGTGACCATCACGGACTTATCACCAGATCTTTTTGAAACAACACCTTGCTTTTCTTTTGGTAACCCTCTCTTTTTCATTTCATCGCTCCTAACGCAGTTTTAGCCCGTGCTCTTTGCTTTCTAAGCTCTTTAAAAAGATGGCTTTGCTCTAGTCTTCCAGTTTTTGCTCTAAATCTTAGCTTCATTAGCTCTTCCGAGATTGACCGATCTTTCTCAAGAAGTTCTTCTTTACTAAGTCCAGAAATTTCAGCTCTAAGCTCTTTGCGTTTCATAGTTTTCTCACACTAAAAAATCACTTCTAACTACAATCTTACACTTAAGAGGAAGCTTCGATGCTGCTCTCTCCATCGCTTCGATTGCAACCTGAGTAGTAACTCCACTCATTTCAAATAAAAATCTTCCAGCTCTAATCTCAGCTACCCATAATTCTGGGGCACCTTTACCTTTACCCATCCTAGTTTCAGCAGGCTTGGTTGTAAGTGGCTTGTCAGGAAAAATTCTTATCCATGTTTTGCCACCTCTTTTTGCATGTCTTGTCATTGCAATCCTGCCAGCTTCGATCTGTCTATTTGTTATCCAACCAGACTCCATAGCTTTAAGAGCAACATCACCAAAAGCAAAGTCACACCCACGGGTTTCCTTACCCTTAAGGTGCCTTACTTGCTTCATCTGCTTTCTATATTTAGGTTTCTTTGGGGATAACATAGCTTCTCCTAAATCCTTAAATTTGCATTGCCTCTACAGGTACCGATTCACCTGGGTTAAACTTCTCACCACGGAATATCCAGATCTTAACACCGATAATTCCATAGGTTGTCTGAGCTTCTGAGGTTGCATAATCAATATCAGCTCTCAAAGTATGAAGTGGAACTCTTCCTTCTCGGTACTGCTCAGTTCTTGCAATTTCAGCTCCATTCAATCTTCCACCAACTGAAACTCTAATTCCTTCTGCACCAGCTCTGAGAGTTCTATTTACGGCCTCTTTCATGGCACGTCTAAAATTAACTCTTCTCTCAAGTTGAAATGCGATGTTATCTGCAACTAATTGAGCATCAAGATCAGGTTTTCTCACTTCAATGATATTTAGGGTAACTTCTCGTTGAACTAAATCTCTTAGCTGTTTTCTGAGATCATCAATATCTTTACCTTTCTTACCGATAACTAATCCCGGCTTAGCAGTAAAAATGTTTACCTTAACTCTTGTAGCGGCACGTTCAATCTCAACTTTAGAAATTCCCGCACTTGAAAGCTTTTCTTTAACGAACTTTCTAAGTTGCTTATCTTCACCTAAGTATTTCGCAAAGTCCTTAGTGGCAAACCAGCGGCACTGCCATGTATCGATAACACCGAGACGTATACTTTTTGGATTAACCTTCTGTCCCATGAACTATTTCTTCTCCCCTAATACTACTGTTACGTGCGAAGATCGTTTCCTAATCGGAGTTGCTCTACCTTGCGCTCTAGGCATAAAACGCATCATGGTTCTTCCCATATCAACCCAACCTGCGCTAACCACTAGTGAATCAAGATCTAGGGATCTTGTCTCGCGAGCGTTGTGCTTTGCTGAATCAATCAACTTGAGCAATATCTTACTACCCTTAAGAGGAGACGCCTTAAGCTTCCGTTCAGCATCGAACAATAGATTTCCTTTCACTAAGTTAAGAGCAAGTCTTAGTTTACGTGGAGAAATTCTTACATGCCTAAGTGTAGCACTAACTGATTTTTCATCTGTTTTTGCACGACTTTTACTTCTTGCTCTCATACCCTACACCTTCTTTGTAGAATGTCCGTGATAAGATCTGGTCGGAGAGAATTCTCCTAACTTATGTCCTACCATATTCTCAGTTACAAACACTGCGTTAAACTTCTTTCCGTTATGAACCGCAAATGTAAGTCCAATCATATCAGGGGTAATAGTCGATCCACGTGACCATGTCTTAATTACACCTTTATGTGAACCTTCTCTTGCACGCTTCACCCACTTTAAAACACTTGGATGAACAAACGGTCCTTTTTTAAGTGATCTAGCCATTTATGAAATCCTCCGGTCTGTTGTTGATTGAAATGCTTGCGCATTTCAATTGTGATCTAGCCATTTATGAAATCCTCCGGTCTGTTGTTGATTGAAATGCTTGCGC